>Ga0256406_1001071_pt1 | contig 45589 bp, 34 predicted proteins | sample RumenRJG_03DNA_FD_185986 | JGI IMG/M metagenome (GOLD analysis project Ga0256406, IMG submission 185986) | Bovine rumen microbial communities from Lethbridge, Alberta, Canada - RJG_03 | ecosystem: Host-associated > Mammals > Digestive system > Stomach > Rumen | place: Canada: Alberta | collected... | reverse complement strand
GGCAGAATCCTCGGCAAGATGGGACATTCAGAACGAATCGGCGATTCCGTGGCGATCAATATCACCGGAGAGCAGGATATGAAGCTCTTCCGTTCCGGCGTTGAGTATTTCGGATAATCCAAAGGCATAAAATAAGGGCAGCGAAAGCAATCGCTTTGGCTGCCCTTTCAGTATGCCGTAAAACATTTGGCCGGGTATAAAAAAACTGCCGCAGCAGCGGCAGCTTTTGCAATATGAATTATTACTGCGGATCGTAGTCCGGCAGCTGAGAAGTGCAGTGCGGGCAGCGGGTTGCGTCGATTGCAATCTCGGATTTGCAGAACGGACATGTCTTCGTCGTCGGTGCAGCTTCTTCTTCCGGCTTTTTCAGCTTCTCTGTGGCTTTGTTGATAGCCTTGATGAACAGGAAGATGATCAGCGCGAGAATGACAAACTGGATGACGTTCTGGATGAATGATCCATAAGCAAATACCGGTGCGCTGGCTGCCTTGGCGTCGGCCAGTGTATCGTAATGCTTGCCGTCAAGAGATATGTACAGTTCCGAGAAGTTGATGCCGTTGGTAAAAATACCAAGAACAGGCATAAACAGGTCGTTGACGGCGGAAGAAACGATGTTGCTGAAAGCACCGCCGATGATAACGCCGACTGCCATATCAATGACATTGCCGCGGAGTGCAAACTCCTTGAATTCCTTCATGAATCCCATATAATCTCTCTCCTTTTTATTTATTCCGGATCATCCGGCGCCGCGCTGCGGTCTGCCTTCTGTTCCGGTAACCTGACGTAAATTGAATCAATGCGGTTGCGGTCCATCTTGCGGACGGAAAGGTAGATGCCGTCTACAGTCAGGTGGTCGCCGACCTTCGGAATATAGCCGAATTCATTGATCATATGACCGGCAATGGAATCGTAATCCTCGGATTCCAGATGCGTTCCGGTAAGCTCATTGAAATCATCAAGACGAGTATTGCCGTCAATCAGGTATTCATTCGCTGACAGCCTGCGGATCTCATCTGTCTCCTCCACATCGTACTCATCTCTGATATCACCGACGATCTCTTCCAGCATATCTTCCATGGTGATGATGCCGGATACCGTACCGTATTCATCCAGGACGATTGCCATATTCACGGAATTCTTCTGAAACTTCTTCATCAGGTCCGAGACGCTGCCGAATTCATAAGTAAAAAACGGCTTGCGCATCAGCGCACTGATGGAAAAGGATTCCGGATTTCCGCTGTAGCAGAAGAGATCCTTCAGGTTCAAAATGCCAAGTACGTGTTCGTGTTCATTGTCATAGACCGGCATGCGGGAATGCTTCTGCTCACGGAATGTCCGCATGACTTCGTCATAATCCGCATCAATCTCGATGAAATCGACATCGATGCGCGGCACCATGACGTCGCCGGTCGTCGCGTCGCCGAAATCGACGACATTGTTAATCAGATCCTTCTCCTCGGATTCGATGAATCCCTGTTCATGGCTGACATCCACGACCGTCAGCAGCTCCTTCTCCGTGATGCTCTTATTCTGGCCTTCACTGCGGATGCCCATCAGACGTATGATGCCTTCGGAGATCTTGTTGACGATAAAAATAACCGGTGTCAGAATACGCGTCATCGCCAGGATCACCGGCGCGACGGCAAGAGAAATACGCTCGCAGTATTCCGTCGCAAGCGATTTCGGGGTGATCTCACCGAAAATCAGAATCAGCAGTGTCAGAATACCGGTCGCAATACCGATCACAGTGCCGGTATCGCCGGAGGTGAAGCGGCTCGCAATCCTGGATGCCAGAACAGTGGTCAGCGACGAAGCCGAGAGATTCACGACGTTGTTGCCGATCAGAATAGCACTGAGCATTCTGGAAGGATCGGATTTCAGCTTCTGGACCACTTTGGCCCGCTTATTCCCCTGATCGCACAGCGTCCGGACACGGATGCTGCTCAGGGTCGACAGCGCTGTCTCTGATGAAGAAAAAAATGCTGAAAGTATTAGAAGAATAACAAGTATGATAATGTAGGACACGTCACTGGGGTCCAAAATATAACCATCTCCATTTATATCAGAAATTTTCGGCCGGGCCGCATGGCAGCCCGAATTAAAATCATTTTAAGCCATGCCCTTATGTGCTGTCAAGAAAAGAAAGGACTTTGTGCAATCAAATACAGTACAAAAAGATGCGCCGGATAAAATGCGTAAAACAGGTACTGTAAGAGGCGGCTGCTGTATCCGCGCCGTCCGCTGTAAAGCTCCATCGGAATAAAGGCAAAGCCGGCAAAAGGCTGCACGCCGCCCCATACTATAAAGAGAATTTCGCTCAGCGTATATTTGAGGACATGCCGGTCTCTGAACATGCAGCACAGGTAGATCAGCAGAATGCCCATCATGCCGGATTCTGTCCGCAGCAGTTCAGCCGCGGTGCCGAACAGCAGCAGTGCAATCAGGCCGCGGCTTTCCCGGTCCGCCGGCAGGTGTGCGAGCGGCGTCCGGATCATGTAAATCATGCACAGACCAAGCGTCAGCGTAAACAGCATGTTCCGGCTGCCCGTATAGAGCAAAGTGCCGTTAAAGGCCAGATTGTACGGAATCTCCGTGATCAGCGCGAAGACAAGCATCCGGAGAATATAGCGCTTCATACTGTGCGTGTGCGATGCGCCTTCTGTCAGCATGAAAACGAAAAGCGGAAATGCCAGCCGCCCGATACAGCGAAGCCAGACAGCATCCGGGTACAGAATGCAGCCGATATGATCTGTCAGCATGGCGGAAATCGCAATCAGCTTGATCGCAAAGCTGCTCAGGCAGGCGTATCGTCTCTGAGGCTGTTTCCGGCTGCCGGCAAACTCTGCAGCCATGTTTATTCCGGATAGACCAGCCGGTCCTCGCTGATGTTATACAGAACGTTATCCAGATAACGCGCAGCGAGATAGTTGGCCATGCCCAGGTTCTGATCGAGATAATTTCCGCAGTCCTGCGGGTGCGCGCCCGGGATCTCCCCGCAAAAATCACGGATGAATTCAAACATCTCGGTTACGACCGGCAGAACATCCTGCGATGTCAGGTCGCCGGCGAGCAGAAGATAGAAGCCGGTGCGGCAGCCCATCGGCCCGAAATAAACGGTCAGCGGACCGTACTGCGGGTGATTGCGCATGAAGGTGGCTCCCAGATGCTCGATCGTATGTACCTCGGCCGTGTTCATGACCGGCTCCTCGTTAGGGCTCGTCATGCGGATGTCGAAGGTAGTGATGGTTTCGCTGCCGACCTTGTCCTTACGGGATACGTAGAGACCCGGCTGCAGCTTGATGTGATTAACGGTAAAACTTGCTATTTTTTTCATGATGCACTCCATTTTCAAATATAATTTCCTTCAGAATTATATCATATTTTAATATAGCTGTAAGGCATTGTACGTGACACTGGAACGGCTTTATGCTATTATATCAGTCGAAGCAGAAACATAAGGCAACTGAAGCATCGGACAGATGAATTTACGGAGGTAAATAACATGGCGGGTGGCTATGTAGCATATGTTGGAACGTATACAAGAGAAGAGAGTGAGGGTATTTATATCCTCGATGTCGATCCGGAATACGGATATATGAAGCTCAAGGGAACGCAGAAGATCAGCAACCCTTCGTTTCTGACGGTATCGGCCGACGGCAGATTTCTGTACAGCAACTGCGATTCCGGTATCACTTCTTTCCGGATTCTGAGCGACGGCAGTCTGGAAGAGATCGGACAGGCATCGGTCAACGGACTTCGGCCGAATTATATGTCAGTGAACCGGGATAATACGTATCTCGTAAGCGGCGGCTATCATGACGGCAAGCTGACCATCATGAATATCAATGAAGACGGTTCCGTAGGAGAAGTGACGGATGAGGTGTTCATGAAGGGACTCGGCAGCGTTACCGGCCATCATTACAGAAGCCATGTCAACTGTGCGATTTTTTCGCCGGATGAGAAATATGTCATCGCCATCGATATCGGTATGGATCAGGTCAAGGTGTATTCCTTTGACAAGCAGCGCGGGAAGATCGAACTGGTCAATATTCTTCGCTGCGAGCTCGGTTCCGGACCGCGCCACATGGTATTTTCCTCAGACGGCCGATATGCCTATATCACTTTTGAGAGCAAGTGCACGGTAGGCAAGTTTGAATATCATCCGGAAGACGGTTCCTTTACCAGAATGCAGGAACTCTCCACACTGCCTCCGAAGTACGACGGTTCCAATGTTGCCATCACGCTGAAGCTGACATCGGATGACCGGCACCTGCTGGTTACCAATTCCGGCAATAATTCTGTTGCCATCTATGATATCGATGAGGTCGATCAGAGCATGACGATGTCTTGCGTTCTGCCGGTCAGCAGCGAATATCCGCATGATATTCTGATCATGCCGAATAACACGATGTTTACCAGCGTCAATCAGGACGGCAATAACCTGACCTCCTTCAAGATCAACTATGAAGGAAATTATTTCCTGATGAACGGCGCACCGATTTCGATTCCGTCACCGACTTCGATCCGCCTTGTGAAACTGAGCGATAAAGAGTAAGCGGAAGGAAGAGAATATGGCAGTTATACGTCCTTTTAAAGCATTAAAACCGACCAGAGAGATGGCCTCGAAAGTAGCAGCCCTGCCTTATGATGTGTACAGCCGCGCTGAGGCGCGCCGGGTGGTCGAGAATAACCCGTATTCGTTTCTGGCCATTGACCGGTCGGAGACACAGTTTCCGGCGGACCACAACATGTATGCGGCAGATGTTTACCGCAAAGCTGATTCGATGATTCAGGAATGGACGCAGAAGGGTATTTTCGTGGAAGATAAGGAGCCCTGCTATTATCTCTGGGAAATGAGTGCGTACGGGCATACGCAGACAGGCCTGGTTGCCTGCTCGGCGATCGATGATTATCTGAACGGTGTGATCCGCCGGCATGAGAATACCATCCGCGAGAAAGAGACCGACCGCACGAATCACATCAATGTGACGAGCGCCCAGACGGGACCGATTTTCCTTGCCTACCGCAATAATCAGGAAATACGCGATCTGATCGGCAATATCAAGATGCGCATGCCGGACCTTGTCTTTACATCCGAAGGCATCGTGAACAGTATCTGGAAGATCGGCAGCGACGCCGAGATCATCAAGCTGACAGAAGCATTTGGCAGGCTGAAGAACACCTATATTGCCGATGGACATCACCGGGCGGCGTCCGCGGTTTCCGTTTCCCTTGCCCGGAGGAGAAAATATCCGGATTACACGGGAGAAGAGGAGTTCAACTATTTCCTTTCCGTCCTTTTCCCAGATGATGAGCTGCATATCATCGACTACAATCGTGTCCTCAAGGATCTGAACGGTTATTCGCCGCGGCAGATTCTGGAGAAGCTGTCCGACGTATTCGAAGTGGGACCGGCGCAGAAAGAGCAGGTGCGTCCGCGCAAAAAGGGCGAGATGGGCTTTTATATGGACGGGAAATGGTACCGTCTGGAAGAGAAGGATGAGCTGAAACGGTATACACCGGTTGGTATTCTCGATGTCTATTATCTGCAGGTCAATGCGCTGAACCCGATCTGGGATATCCGGCTTGCCAATCAGAAGGCACGGGTGGATTATGTCGGCGGCATCCGCGGACTGGACGAACTGGAGAGGCGGTGCGCGCAGGACTGCCGGGCGGCTTTTGCCCTTTATCCGACATCCATTCAGGAACTGATGGCTGTGGCAGATGCGGGACAGCTCATGCCGCAGAAATCAACCTGGTTTGAGCCGAAACTTTTAAGCGGATTATTTATTCATCGGTTTGAACGATAAAATATTATAAAGCAGAAGAAGGCGTATAAAAAAGCATTTCATACGCCTTCTTCATAATAAAGGGAGCTGCCCGGCAGCTCCCTTTTATGATCTATGGATTATTTCTTATTGGCACGCATTCTCTGCTTCGGATCAAGAATCTTCTTGCGGATACGGATGTTCTTAGGCGTTACCTCGACAAGCTCATCATTTTCAATAAAATCGAGCGCCTGCTCGAGCGTGAGCTCCTTGTGCGGAACAAGCTTGAGTGCTTCATCAGAACCGGATGCACGGGTGTTGGTCATCTGCTTCTTCTTGCACACGTTCAGCTCGATATCGCCGCCCTTCGGGTTCTCGCCGACAACCATACCTTCATATACCTGCACGCCAGGTCCGATGAAGAGAGGACCTCTCATCTGTGCATTGAACAGGCCGTAGGTAATGGATTCACCTGCTTCAAAAGCAATCAGAGAACCGGTCTTGCGGTAAGCGATGTCGCCCTTGTAAGGACCGTAGCCCTCGAAAGCGGTATTGATGACACCGGTACCCTTTGTATCTGTCATGAAACCGTCACGGAAACCGATCAGGCCGCGGGACGGAACGAGAAATTCAAGACGCATTGTGCCGCCGCTGTTCGGTGCGCTCATGTTCTGCAGTTCACCCTTACGGAAGCTGAGCTTCTCGATGACAGTGCCGGAATATTCTTCCGGAACATCGATGTAGGCACGCTCCATCGGCTCAAGCAGATGGCCGTTTTCGTCATGCTTGTAGATGACCTCTGCCTTGCTGACTGCAAATTCATATCCCTCACGGCGCATATTCTCGATCAGAACGGAAAGATGCAGCTCGCCTCGTCCGGAAACCTTGAAGCAGTCCGTGCTGTCTGTATCCTCGACACGGAGGCTGACATCGGTATTGAGCTCACGGTAGAGACGGTCGCGCAGATGACGGGATGTCACGTATTTGCCCTCGCGGCCGGCGAGCGGGCTGTCATTGACAAGGAAATTCATGGAAATTGTCGGTTCCTCGATCTTCTGGAAAGGAATGGCTTCCGGATTGTCCGGTGAGCAAAGCGTATCGCCGATGTGAATATCGGAAATACCGGAAATAGCAACAATGGAGCCGACAGTTGCTTCATTGACTTCGATCTTCTTGAGACCGTCGAATTCGTAGAGTTTGCTGACCTTGACCTTGCGGAGCATGTCCGGATCGTGATGGTTGACGATGACGGCATCTTCATTGACCTTGATGGTGCCGTTGGAAACCTTGCCGACACCGATACGGCCGACATAGTCGTTGTAGTCGATGGTACTGATGAGAACCTGTGTGCCCTTATCCGGATCGCCTTCCGGTGCCGGAATGCTGTTGACAATGGCATCAAAGAGCGGACGCATATCAGTTCCGCGTACATCCGGATCATTGCTGGCAACGCCATCCTTGGCGGATGCGTAAACGAACGGGCAGTCGAGCTGTTCATCGGAAGCATCCAGATCCATCAGGAGCTCAAGCACTTCATCGACAACTTCAGCCGGACGCGCCTCCGGACGGTCGATCTTGTTAATACATACGATGACAGCCAGATTGAGTGCAAGCGCTTTCTGCAGAACGAATTTTGTCTGCGGCATCGGGCCTTCGAAGGCATCAACAACGAGAACAACACCATCTACCATCTTGAGGATACGCTCAACCTCGCCGCCGAAATCGGCATGGCCCGGGGTATCGACGATATTGATCTTAACGTTGTTGTAATAGACAGCTGTGTTCTTGGAAAGTATGGTGATACCACGCTCACGCTCAATATCATTGGAGTCCATGACACGTTCACGGACAACCTGATTGCTGCGGAAGACACCGCTCTGGCGGAGCAGAGCATCCACCAATGTTGTCTTGCCGTGGTCTACATGAGCAATGATAGCCACATTTCGAACATCTTCGCGCTTAATATTCATAAATAATCCCTTCTTTATTAATGCTAAACGTAAACTACATTATAATAGCAATACTTCTGCGCTTTTTCAAGCTTTTTTATATTAACACGGAATCAAGATTGTCTTCCGCCGCTTTTGTCGAATAAGTTTATATTTTGTCGAATGGCGTAGAATGGTGTCTTCATGTGTTAATTTCGCAAATGAGCGGATCATGATACAGTCAATCTGTAAGGAGGATTTGCTCATGAATAAGATAAGAAAAAGTGAAGAGAACAGCATGACAAGCAACCACGTGATGATGAACGGCGTCGTCTGCAGCGGCCTCTGTTTCAGCCACATATCCTATGGAGAACAGTTTTATGAGATGGAGATTGCCGTCAGACGCAGCAGCGGCAGAGAAGACCTGATTCCGCTGATGATATCGGAGCGCCTGGTCGATACCAGCCGCGACCTGACCGGCAGGTCGGTCTCGGTAATCGGGCAGTTTCGTTCCTATAACCATACGGATGGGCAGAACGTGCATCTGATTCTGCGTGTTTTCGTACAGGATATCAAGGTGTACGGGGACAGTGAAGAGGTGCTGCCGGAGAATTTCAACGACCAGCTCAACAGTATTTTTCTGGACGGATATCTGTGCAGAAAGCCTGTTTACCGGGTTACACCGCGCGGGCGGGAGATTGCCGACATCATGCTGGCAGTGAATCGCCCGTACCATAATTCAGACTACATTCCGTGCATCTGCTGGGGCAGGAATGCGAGATATGCCTGCGGACTTGAAGTAGGCACGCATCTGCGCATGCGGGGCCGGATTCAGAGCCGCGTGTACAGGAAGTACGCGGAGGATAAAGAGAACGAGGTAAAGACCGCTTATGAGATTTCTGTATCGAGTTATGAGTGTGTAAGCTGAAAACTTGACCTTTTCCTGCAAGTATGGTATTGATATACATACATGGGCGGACCGGCGAGACGGCGGTCCATGCAGAGGAGTACTTGTATGGAAAAGAAACTGATTAAGGTTTACTGCGGAGAAGGCACCGGTAAATCGAATGCCGCACTCGGGCGGGCATTGGTTGCCGCAAGTGAAGGCAGAGAAGTTTTCATAGTACAGTTTCTGAAGGGCGGACTGCTCGGCAATCCGGAATACTTCAGCAAGCTGGAGCCGGATATCAAGTTTTTCCGATTTGAGAAAGCTGACCGGTACTATGAACAGCTGAGCGATACAGAGAAGGCCGAAGAGAATAATAATATTCTCAACGGAATACATTTTGCCTGCAAAGTCCTTAAGATAGAGGAATGCGATACGCTGATTCTGGATGAGGTGCTGGGGCTGGTCGATTTCGGTATCATTACTGCCGATGAGCTGATTGATATGGTGAAGATGAAGCCGGAATCCATGGAGCTGATTCTGACAGGCAGGCGTCTGCCGCAGGCTCTGATCCCATATGCCGATGTTATTTCCGAGATGTGCTGTGTAAAGCCGGCTGCGGACAGCATGATGACCGGTTGACACTGCACGTTGACAGTGCTATATTGGTTTTACAATATTTATTTAAGTAGAGGCGCAATGTTTATCAGTATGAATCGTGATGCAGCGGCTGCAGATGACCGGTTCTGAAAGGGAACACTGCCGAAGCCCTGTACCGTAAGCTGCAGGTACACCGCTGGGAATGCAGAGAATATCTGCATTACTGTCATCATTTGATGGAGTGCTGCTTGGAATAATTCAGACATTTTACGGGCCGCATCCACGGCCCGTTTTTTGCGCGATCTACGAGCGGCGCAGTCCCATCTCACAGCCATGCTCCGGGAGCTTGCTCACAGGAGCATGGCTGCGAGATGGGAACTATGGCGCGACAGCGCGACAGTTCCGCTGCCAAAGGCAGCGGAACCTGCGCCGCTCGGGAAGGCGGCGCCAATTCGCTTGGCTACAGTCAGCAGGCTGTGAGCGCCGCTCGTAGAGCGGGTGGTGCCAATTAGTTTTGTCACAGTCAGCAGGCTGTGATCGCCGCTCGGGAAGGCGGCGCATAGGTACATTGCCACAATCGACAGGCTGTGAACGCCGCTCGTAGAGCGGGTGGCGCCTATTGTCTTGTCACAGTCGGCAGGTTGTTCGCGCCGCTCGTGATAGCAGGGCACCTGCACCGCTTCTAACCGCGCAGATCGCATAAACATTCTGAAGTAAGCACAGTCAGAATCAGGAGGTATTCATGTCTATTTTCAAGGGAGCCGGTGTGGCGATTATCACACCGATGAATGAAGATGAAACGGTTAATTACGACAAGCTCAAAGAGCTGATTGATTATCAGATTGATAACGGAACCGATTGTATCGTCATCTGCGGTACTACAGGTGAATCCGCTACACTTTCTGAAGAAGAGCACATCGAGACAATCCGGGCTGCTGTCTCATTTGCCAATAAGAGAATCCCGGTAGTCGCCGGCGCAGGTTCCAACTCCACGAAGACAGCGATCTATCTTTCGCAGGAAGCACAGAAGGCCGGTGCAGACGGACTTCTGCTGGTAACACCGTATTACAACAAGACAACCCAGAAGGGCCTGATTGAACACTATACAGCCGTTGCCGCCAGCGTCGATCTGCCGATTATCCTTTACAGCGTAAAGAGCCGCACCGGTGTCAACATTGAACCGGATACAGCCGTCACACTGGCAAAGACCTGTGACAACATCGTCGGTATCAAGGAAGCCAGCGGCGACATTTCCCAGATCGCGACACTGATGCAAAAGGCAGAAGGCTGCATCGATCTGTATTCCGGCAACGACGACCAGGTTGTACCGATCCTTTCACTGGGCGGAATCGGCGTTATCTCCGTACTTTCCAATATCTGCCCTCAGGATACGCATAAGATGGTATCCAGCTTCCTGGAAGGCGATGTCGAGACGAGCCGTGCGATTCAGCTGCGTGCGCTGCCGCTGATTCATGCACTGTTTTGCGAGGTCAATCCGATTCCGGTAAAGACCGCCTGCAACATGCTCGGCTGGAATGTCGGCAAGACAAGGATGCCGCTGTGCGAGATGGAACCGGCACATGCGGATCTGCTCAGAAAAGCAATGAAAGAATATGGACTGAACGTCTGAACGGAAAGAAACGTCATGCCGCATGCCATGGAGCCTGCGGATGCGTATTCACCGTTCGCGTATAGATCGAGGGGCATTCCGATGAGGAATGCCCCTCCCTTGTTTTTATAAATAATTTGATAGAAGCCCCTTTCTGGGGTACAATAAAATCAGTGATTCTGAATATCAGAAAGGAGCAGACATGTTAAATATTATTTTACACGGGTGCTGCGGTGCCATGGGCCACGTTGTAGCCGATATGGCAGCGAAGACAGAGAATATGCGCATAGCGGCCGGTATTGATCGCAGGAAAGCGGACGGCTATGCTTTTCCGGTTTATGATACCTGCGCTAACTGCCAGGAAGAGGCGGACGTCATTATCGATTTTTCCAATGCGGCGGCTGCCGATGAACTGCTGGAGTATGCAGTAAGCCGGAAGATGCCGCTTGTGCTGTGCACAACCGGTCTTTCCGATGAACAGCTGGAGAAGGTCAGCGAGGCATCGAAGAGCATTCCGCTTCTTCGTTCTGCCAATATGTCGCTCGGTGTGAACACACTTTTCAAACTGGCTGCGATCGGCGCAGGCGTGCTGGCTGACCGCGGTTATGATATTGAGATTATCGAGGAACATCACCACAGAAAGCTCGACGCACCATCCGGTACGGCACTGGCGATTGCCGATGCCATCAATGAGAAGATGGGCGGCCGCTATACGTATAAATACGACCGCAGCAGCCAGCGCGCGGCAAGAGATCCGAACGAGATCGGCATCCAGTCCGTACGCGGCGGCTCCATCGTAGGCATTCACGACCTGCTGTTCTGCGGTGAGGATGAGGTCATCGAGATCAAACACACAGCGTATTCCAGAAATATTTTTGCCAAGGGTGCGCTGCAGGCGGCTGAGTTCCTGAAAGGGAAAGAATCCGGCCTTTATGATATGAGTGATGTAATCGGCTGATACAGGCGATGACGGGGGTAAATCGGTATGAATAAAACGGATGAATTACAGCAGAAATATCTGGAACTGCTTTCGGAGAAGTACCCGACGATTGCGGCTGCTTCGACGGAGATCATCAATCTTGAGGCAATTTTGAATCTGCCGAAAGGCACAGAGCACATGCTCAGCGATATTCACGGCGAGGGCGATCAGTTTTTCCACATTCTGAAAAACGGTTCCGGCGCCGTACGCAGAAAGATCGAAGAAGTATTCGGCAATACAATCAGCCTGCATGCCAGAAGGCAGCTGGCGACAATCATTTATTACCCGGAAGAAAAGCTCCGTCTGATCAAGAAGGATATGAGCAGTCAGGAGGAACTGGACGAGTTTTACCGCGTTACGCTGAACCGTCTTCTCCGCGTCTGCCGCCATGCGCAGACCAAATACACCAGGTCCAAGGTGCGTAAGGCACTGCCGGCAGACTTTGCCTATATTCTGGAGGAACTGATTTACGAACAGGCTGATGTGACGAACAAGGAAGCCTATTACAATGAGATTATCAACACCATCATCCGCATCGGCAAGGCAGATGATTTTATAGTCGAACTGTCCGAACTGATTCAGCGGCTGACGATCGATCACCTTCACATTGTCGGCGATATTTTCGACAGAGGACCGGATGCGGCGGCGATCATGGACAAGCTGATGGAATACCATTCTGTCGATATCCAGTGGGGCAATCACGATGAGCTCTGGATGGGAGCGGCGAGCGGCAGTCCGTGCTGCATAGCCAATGTCGTCCGTATCAGCGCCCGTTACGGCAATCTGGATACACTGGAGGATGACTACGGAATCAACATGATTCCGCTTTCCAACCTGGCAAGAAGCGTGTACGGCGATGACCCGTGTACGGTTTTCAAGATAAAACATGTGGAACGTGAGGAGATGTCTGTCGGACAGATCGAGGAAGAGCTGGAGATGAAGATGCACAAGGCCATTTCCATCATTCAGTTCAAGCTCGAAGGACAGCTGATCATGCGCCATCCGGAGTGGCATATGGATGACCGTATGCTGCTGGACAAGATGGATCTGAAGAAAGGCACGATCATGTGCTACGGCAAGGAATATCCGCTGCTGGATACGAATTTCCCGACCGTCGATCCGAACGATCCGTACAAGCTGACGGACGAAGAGCAGGAGGTTGTGGACCATCTGATCGCATCCTTCAGAAACTGCGAACGCCTGCAGCGCCATGTGCAGTTCATGTTCACACAGGGCAGCCTGTATCTCGTTTACAATGACAATCTTCTTTTCCACGGCTGCATGCCATTTGACGACAAGGGTGAGTTCCGTGAAGTAACCCTGCAGGGCAGGACGATGCACGGCAAGGAACTGTTTGACTATCTGGAATCCTGTGCCCGCCAGGGATATTACTACCCGGAGGGATCGCCGGAGAAGCAGTACGGCATGGATATCCAGTGGTATATCTGGTGCAATGCGGATTCCCCGCTGTTCGGCAAGAAGAAGATGGCGACCTTCGAGCGGTATTTCATCGCAGAGAAGGAAACGCACGAAGAGTACAAGGATATTTATTATAAGCTGATCGAGGACGAGAAGACCTGCGATAAGATCATGATTGAATTCGGCCTGGATCCGAAACATGCGCACATCATCAACGGGCACGTGCCGGTCAGGACAAAAAAGGGCGAGAGCCCGATCAAGGGCAACGGCAAGCTGCTCATCATTGACGGCGGTTTCTCCAAGGCCTACCAGGGAACAACCGGTATCGCCGGTTATACGCTGATCTACAATTCCTATGGTCTCCGGCTGGTTACGCATATGCCGTTCAAGAGCCGCGAGGAGGCAATCCGCGAGGAGACAGATATTCATTCTGATACACAGATCGTACATCTGACGCATTCCAGACGGCTCGTCGCGGATACGGACAGAGGAAAACAGATCAAGAAGGAAATTGCGGATCTGGAACAGCTTCTGGCAGCTTACCGCAATGGTACGCTGCACGAGAAGAACGGCAGGAAGGACGACAGTCTCTATTAAAAAAAATTGAATCCTTATGGAGGAATTACCAATGTTTGATGGATTTGTCAGGGCGGCCGCGGCATCGCCGGATCTAAAAGTGGCCGACTGCACATTTAATACGCAGAAGATAGAGGAAGTCATGCAGGAGGCTTACCGGCAGCATGTTTCCGTGCTGGTATTTCCGGAGCTGTGCATTACCGGCTACACCTGCAGCGACCTTTTTCTGCAGGAGAGTCTGCAGAAGGCAGCATGGGAATCCTTGCTGCAGCTGGAAAAGAGCAGCAGCGGCATGAAGATGGTGACGGCTGTCGGACTGCCGGTTGCATATGAGGGATCGCTGTACAATGCAGCCGCCGTTCTTTATGACGGCGCAATTCTGGGAATTGTCCCGAAGACACATATCCCGAATTATTCGGAATTTTATGAGGCAAGGCATTTCGCATCCGGCATGCCGTATACGGTGCTGAAGACGGAAGGCAGGGAGATACCGTTCGGCACAGATCTTCTTTTCTGCTGCAGGCAGATACCGGAACTGCGCATCGGCATCGAAATCTGCGAGGATCTCTGGGTCCCGCTGCCGCCGGGTACAAAGCTGGCTTTGTCCGGCGCGACGCTTCTGGCCAATCTGTCGGCCAGCGATGAGGTGGTCGGCAAGGCATCTTACAGAAGAGACCTTGTCAAAAGCCAGTCGGCGCGCCTGATCTGCGGCTACATCTATGCGGATGCGGGGGAAGGCGAATCGACCACCGATATGATTTTTGCCGGCCATGATCTGATCTGCGAGAACGGAACGGTGCTGGCAGAGTCGAAACGCTTTGAAAACGGTATGATTGCCGCTGACCTCGATGTCAGAAAGCTTTCGACCGAGCGAATCCGCACGACGACATGGCAGAGAAGACAGGATCTGTCCATGCATGAGATAGAGTTTGACATGCAGCCGGCTGAATATAAACTGACCCGGCGTTTTGCAAAGCATCCGTTTGTACCGGATGACGCGGGCGACCGCGCACACCGCTGCGAGGAGATCTTTACGATGCAGGCGGTCGGCCTGAAGACAAGACTTGCCCACATCGGCTGCCGACATGCGGTGATCGGCATCTCGGGCGGCCTGGATTCCACCCTGGCACTGCTTGTGACGGTCAGAGCATTTGACATGCTCGGCCTTGACCGCAGCAATATCATCGCGGTGACGATGCCATGCTTCGGCACCACGGACCGGACCTACAACAATGCCTGCGAGCTGGTTCGCCGGCTTGGCGCCGGTTTCCGGGAGGTCAATATCAGCGAAGCGGTGAAACTGCATTTTCGCGATATCGGCCAGGACCCGGAAAAACATGATGTCACATATGAGAACTGCCAGGCGCGTGAGCGCACGCAGGTCATCATGGACATTGCCAATATGAACGGCGGCATTGTGGTCGGAACGGGCGATCTGTCCGAGCTCGCACTGGGCTGGGCAACCTATAACGGCGATCACATGTCGATGTACGGCGTCAACGCTTCGATCCCGAAGACGCTTGTGCGCCATCTGGTGCGGTATGCGGCAGATACGGCAGACAGCAGCGAGCTCAGAGAGATTCTGCTCGACATTCTGGATACGCCGGTCAGCCCGGAACTGATTCCGCCGAAAGACGGCGTGATCTCGCAGCAGACAGAGGATATTGTGGGGCCGTACGAGCTGCATGATTTCTTCCTTTATTACATGCTGCGATTCGGTATGCCGCCGGGCAAAATCTACCGTATGGCACTGCAGACATTTGAGGGCGATTACAGCCGGGAAACCATTCTGAAATGGCTCCGCACCTTCTACCGCCGTTTCTTCGCGCAGCAGTTCAAACGTTCCTGCCTGCCGGACGGCCCGAAGGTCGGAACAGTTACGGTTTCTCCGCGCGGTGACTGGAGAATGCCGAGCGATGCCTGTGCGGCCGTATGGCTGAAGGAAATTGATGAATTAAACTGATTACTGAATAAGCGAGGAAATGCCAATGTCATTGCAATTGATACTGGGCGGCAGCGGAAGCGGCAAAACCGCCCGACTTAACCGGATGGCAATCGAGCAGGCCCGTTCGCATCCTGATCAGAATGTTTTCGTGCTCGTTCCGGAGCAGTACACAATGCAGACACAAAGGAGCATTGCGCATATGGCTTCGGGACACTGCGTCATGAATATGGATATACTGAGTTTCAACCGTCTGGCCTACCGAATCTTTGATGAGGTAGGCCAGACCTCTGTTAACCTTCTCGGTGAAACAGGCAAGAGCATGATTATCCGTAAGATTCTGATCGAGCATGCCGGCGAGCTGCATGCCTACCGGGGAAATATCAGGAGAGCAGGCTTTACCAATCAGGTATCCTCGATGCTCTCTGAACTGATCACCTATGATATCAGCCCTGAGGAACTGGATGCGCACCGGGCGGACTTCGCCGGGGATGACATGCTCTATTCCCGGATTTCCGATATCGCCGTGCTCTACAAAGCCTTCATGCAGGCTATTCATGAGCGCTTCATGACGGCCGAGGAGGTGCCTGATCTGCTCTGCCGTGTGATCAGGCGCTCGCAGATGCTCAAAGGTGCCTGCATCTACATGGATAATTTTACCGGTTTTACGCCCGTGCAGTACCGCCTGATCGGTCAGCTGCTCAGGATTGCCGACCGGGTCGTGATCACCCTGCCAGTTGACCCTGCGATGCATCCGTACCGCAGTGCTCAGCTGAGCGAACTGTTTTATCTTACCAAGGAAACCATACGGCGTCTTAACGAGCTCTGCGAGGAAAACAGGATTCACCGCGATGAGGACATCCTGCTGAAAGAAAACCACAGGAGCAGCCAGGAACTCGCCGTGCTCGAAAAAAATATTTTCCGCTCCTGGATTCAGGTTTATCACGAAGAACCTGAGCACATCCGCCTGTACCAGACGGCCGGGATCGACGAGGAGATGCGCACTGTCGCGGAGACGATTCACGAGCTCGTCAGCAAAGAGCACGTACGCTACCGCGAGATCGCCGTGGTCACCGCCGATATGGAAGGCTGCCGCCGCAGTGCGCAGTACTGGATGCAGCGCTACGATATCCCGTGCTTTTTCGATGTCAGACGTGCGGTCAGCGCCAACATGCTGCCGCACTTCCTGCTCAGCCTGCTTGACGTGATGCGCAGAAATTTTTCCTACGATGCTGTCTTTACGTATCTGAAATGCGGTCTTTCCGGTTTCAGCAGGGAAGAAGCGGATATACTGGAAAATTATGTGCTCGCCTACGGCATACGGGGATGGAACCGCTGGAACCGCGAATGGAAATACGGTGCGGATGACCTGCAGTCAGCCGGTAAGGACCTGGCGCAGATAAATGCTCTGCGCAAACGCTTTGTGGATTCCGTGAAGGCATTTTACACAACGGTGAAAAAGAAAGATGTCACGGTGCTGGATATGATCCGGAGTCTCTACCTGCTGATGGGGTCACTGAAGATAGAAGATAAGCTGACGGAAGCTGCCGGGCAAATGCGCGAAGAAGGGCGTACTTCAGAGGCGGCCGAATACGAGCAGATTTACGATGCCGTCATTGATATGTTCGAGAAAATGGCTCAGGTGCTCGGCAGCGAGCAGATGAGCATAGCGGAGCTTCGCGATATTCTGCAGACCGCATTTGAGAGCATGAGCATCGGCATTATTCCGCCGGGCCTCGATCAGGTGACCTTTGGCGACATCAGGCGAACAAGGCTCGACAGCATCCGTGTCCTGTTCTTCACGGATCTGAATGATTCCAAAGTACCGGCGCCGGCAGCCGGCGGCGGCCTGATCACCGACCGGGAACGTCAGATCATGAGTGAGAAAGGACTGCAGCTGGCTCCGACAGACAGGGAGACGATCTGCACCGAGCGGTACTATCTGTATTCGGTCATGACAAAACCGTCCGAGCGCCTTTACCTCCTTTATCCGATGCAGGATGACGCGGGGAAAAAGCAGGCACCGTCTTCTATTTTGAAGCAGATACAGAGAATATATGAAAAACTGAAAATAGAGACGCCGCCTGAAGCTCCGTCCGATACGCTCCGTGCCGGCAGGAGGCTGATCGTCGGACTGCGCGATGCGGCCGCCCGGCAGCAGCCGGATAAAACGGCGTTGTCTGTCTATAACTGGATGACAGCGCAGCCATCCTACCGGGATTTTGCCCACCGCGCGGAAGATGCGGCTTTTTATACGTACCGCGATGAGCGTCTGTCGCCGTCCACGGTAGAAGAACTCTACGGAAAATATCTCGAAGGCGGCGTAACGATGCTCGAGCAGTATGCGTCCTGTGCCTTTGCGCATTTCCTGCGGTACGGCCTCGGCCTGGAGGAGCGCCGCGTGTATGAAGTCAAGGCACCGGATCTCGGCACAATCTATCACAGAGCACTGGAGATATTTGCGAAAAAAGTGCGCGCTGCAGGTGTCTCATGGCGGGATATCACGCAGCAGGAACGCGAGAAAATGTCCGATGAGAGCGTTCAGGAAGTGGTATCGACTTATAACAACGCGGTCATGCAGGGCAGCAGCCGCTATCAGTATCTGACGGAACGCGTTGCCCGTATCATGCGGCGTACGACCTGGGCGATTTTCGAGCAGCTGAAAAAAGGCAGTTTTGAGCCGTCCGATTTTGAGATGGGATTTCGGGGCTATGCGGCGGGCAGCCACCTTCGCCTCTCGGGCAGAATTGACCGGATGGATCTTTGTCCTGCCGGGGATGGCAGCCTGGAGTATGTCCGGATTATTGATTACAAGAGCGGCAAAACGGATATTGACTATACCATGCTGTACGGCGGCATGCAAATGCAGCTTTTTGTCTATATGAATGCGGCACTGGAGGGCGAACGCAGCCGTCTCCGGGAAAAACAGATACTGCGGACGCCTTCACCTGCCGGTGTTTTCTACTACGATATTGATGACCCGATTATTCTTTCCGCGGCGGATGTGATGGCGGCGCCGCAGGAGGCCGATGAGGAAGCGATTCTGAACGAATTGTATCTCAGGGGACTTGCCGTGGATGACCGGGACAGCATTTATGCGATGGATGCAAAACCCGGAGAAAAGCCGAAGGTTCTGCCGCTCAGCTACAATAAGGATGACACCCTTTCGGCTTACTCACATGCCGTGCCGATCGACGATTTTTACGGCATCACGCAGTTTGTGGAGAAGAAAACCGCCAGCATCGGAGATGATATATTCAGCGGCCGGGTCAGTGCGGTCCCGTACAGAGCCGGGGACAGGCAGGCCTGCACGTATTGCCGCTATCATGCGGTCTGCGGCTTCGACAGCAGGCTGAAAGGGTACCGGTACCGGCGCCTTAAGGAACTGGACCGGAAAAAATTTTTCGAACTACTGAAGGGAGGCAGCACGGATGACGGAGATTAAATGGACGAAGGAACAGCTCGATGTCATACAGGCAAGAGACTGCAATATTCTTGTCGCGGCAGCAGCCGGTTCCGGTAAAACGGCCATTCTGACGCAGCGCATCATTGAGATTCTGACGGATGATGCGCATCCGGTTGATATTGACAGGATTCTGGTGCTGACCTTTACAAGAGCAGCCGCTGCAGAGATGCGCGCAAGAATTTCCGCCGGCCTTGATAAAAAACTGGAAGAAAATCCGGATAATCAGCGCTGGCGCCAGCAGAAGATGCTGCTGGGCTATGCGCGGATCTGTACGCTCGACAGCTTCTGCGAACGGCTGGTGCGGGATCATTTTGACATGCTTGACATTGACGCGTCCTTTCGGATCGCCGATGAAAATGAACTGAAGATTCTGCAGCAGGAGACCATGGAAGATCTCCTGGAAGGCTGGTATAAATCCAAAGACAGCGCTTTTACGGATCTGGTGGAGAAATACGGCAGCGGCCGCAATGACAGCGCCCTTTCCGACATGATTCTGAGCGTCTATCAGATGGCGCAGGGAAGCCCGTGGCCGGAGAAATGGCTGAAGCAGTGCGTGCAGATTTATGAGGCACTTTCGGACCCGGAAGAGGCGGCACGCTGCACGGATAAAGAAAATGCATATTTCCATCAGGAACTTGCAGAGATTATCCGCCTGCACCAGCAGGCCATCGATCTTGCCGCGCAGCCGGGCGGCCCTGCCGGCTATATGAAAACGCTGCAGCTAGACAGAGAGATCCTCATGGGTCTTAATGATAAGGACGGCCACGACAGCATACGTGAAGCGCTGCTGGCTGTTAAATGGCCGAAACTTGCCGCTGACAGAGACAAAAATACCGATCCGCAGAAGAAGAAACAGGCCAAAGCCATCAGGGATCAGGTAAAGAAAAAGATCGGAGAATTATCAGACGGCATTTATGCAAGAGACAGCGGACAGATTGCCTCTGAGATGAAAGTTCTCCTGCCGTCGGTCACGATGATCGTGCAGCTCGTGCAGGATTTCACAGAGAAGTTTGCCGAGGCGAAAAAGGATCGTTGCATGCTTGATTTCAGCGACCTGTCGCATATGGCGCTGCGTCTTCTGGCCGAGCCGCCGAAAGAGGGAGGCGACGAGGCGGTCGGAGAGCCGACGCAGCTTGCCTGCACGCTTCGCCAGTACTATCTGGCGATTATCTGTGATGAATATCAGGACTGCAATCTGGTGCAGGAGACGATCATGGATGTCCTCTCCGGAGAGCGCATCGGCCGCTATGACCGTTTCATGGTCGGCGACATGAAACAGAGCATTTACCGTTTCCGCCAGGCGGAGGCGAAGCTGTTTGCGGACAAATATGAGCGGTATAAGGTCCTGCCCGGCTGCCAGGTTTTTGACCTGAATATGAATTTCCGAAGCCGTGCCAATGTGCTGGAGGCGGTTAACTTCTTCTTCCGGCGCCTGATGACGAAAGAGACGGGGCAGATTGACTACGATGACCGCGCCGCGCTGAAGCCGGGAGCAGCTTTCCCTTTATCTGAAGGCACAGATGACAAGACCGATCTGATCCTGATCGATTATGACAAGGAAAACAGTTTTGTCGAGGAAAATAATATCTCCCGGCAGGAACTCGAAGCCATGGCGGTGGCGCAGGAGATCCGGCGGATCACGGACCCGGAAACCGGGCTGTCCGTACTTGACCCGGATACCGGTTCTTACCGTACGGCAGAATATGGCGACATCGCGGTGCTGATCCGGAAGGTCAGCGGATGGGGACAGGCTTTCTCGGAAGTGTTTTCCCGCGAAGGCATTCCCGCCAATGTGCAGTCCTCAAGCGGTTTTCTGGCTGCCTGGGAGATCCGCATCATGAAGGCGGTGCTGGCCGTGATCGATAACCCGTACCGGGATATTGAATTCGCCGCGGTTCTCCATGCACCGTTCTGCGGCATCGACGTCAATCAGATGGCGGATATCCGGTCCTGTCTGGAAAAGGGAAGCTATTACGAGGCGGCCCTTGCGTACAGCCGTATCCACCCGGATGCGGTGAGACTCAAAACCTTTCTGGACAGCCTCGCAAAACTGCGCCAGGATGCGGAGAGCCTTACGCTCTGGGAACTGGTGCGCGAGATCTATACGCTGACCGGTTTTGACGAATCGGTATTTGCCATGCCGGGCGGGCAGCGCCGGCTGGCCAATCTGCGCAAGCTGGAAGGAATGGCGCAGACCTTTGACAGCACCGGACGCGGCAGTCTGTTTAAATTCGTCCGCTATCTGGATGATCTGGAGAAAAACGAAATTGACCCGGGACAGCCGGAGACGGCCGCCTCTGCGGCAGACTGCGTACGCGTGATCAGTGTGCATCAGAGCAAAGGCCTTGAGTTCCCTGTTGTCATACTGGCCGGATGCGGTGATAATTTTAACAAGACCGACAGCCGCGGCAGCTATATCCTGCACAATTCGCTCGGCATAGGACTCGACGTCGTCAATACAGATCGGCGCCAGAAAATGCCGTCCTATTATAAAGGACTGGTGGCGCGCCGCATTCAGGCGGACAGTATAGCAGAAGAGATGCGGATTCTGTACGTGGCCATGACGCGTGCGAAAGAGAAACTGATTATCACGGGCAGCACTGCCGGCCTGGAAGGGAAGACGGCCCGCTGGAAGGAAATGTGCACGGGACCGGAAGAGACGCTGCGCCCCGGCATCGTCCGCAGCAGCAATTGCTTTCTGGACTGGCTTATGCCGCCGCTTCTGCAGCTGGATGCCGGGATGGATCTGCTGGAGGCAAACGGGCAGAGGGGCATCGTGAAAGAAGATGCGTACAGCCATCTTTTCCGGATCCGGGCGATCGACGCGTCCGCCATCGAGAATGGACGCGCCGCAGAACATGCTGTCCATACGCTCTGGCGGGAGGATTTTGAGAAGGCAGCCAAAGAATCCGGCACAGATCCGGACATTGCCCGGGCGCTGGATTTCGATGACAGCTGGCATTATGATTACGAGAATCTGAAAACGATCAAGAGCAAATACAGCATATCCGAACTCAAGGAAGCGCATATCGATGAGCTCTCTGAGATCAGGTTTCATTTCCGGGACGGCGCTCCGGAGAAAAAAGAGCCTGCTTTCATGCAAAGCGGGGAGGAGAAGGAAAGCAGTACGGCGGCCGGCACCGATTACGGCACCGCGTTTCACCGCGTCATGGAGCTGATGGATTTCAGCGCCTATGATGCCGGCAGCACGCAGGACTTTGTGGGCAGCGAGATCAGCCGGATGACGGCGTCCGGCCGCCTGAGCCGTTTTCAGGCCGAGCTGGTAAACCGCAGAGATATCTGCCGCTTCCTGGAAAACCCGATTGCAGCCAGGATGGCCAGGGCGCAGCAAAGAGGCGAGCTGCACCGCGAGAGTCCGTTTGTGGCGGCTGTGCCGGTTTCCATGGTGGACCCGTCTGTGGAATCTGCAGATGAAGTGATCGTGCAGGGCGTCATCGACGCCTGGTTCAGCGAGGACGGGAAGATTGTCCTGCTGGATTACAAGACGGACAGCGTGCCGCCGGATCAGGGCGAGGAGATCCTGCGCCAGCGCTATAAGATCCAGATTGACTATTACCGCTTTGCACTGGAGAAATATACCGGCTGCAAGGTGACGGAGAGCTGTCTGTATTCTGTAAAACTTGGCAAAACGGTTTCTCTGTAGAGAAACGATAGAGTAAATGGCATGAAATTGGAGACTTGTATTCCGGTTTCATGCCATTTTTGCTGCAAAGTGGTGGAATACGCCCCATAACGGCTTCTTTTCTTGACAATCATGCGATATCCGGTAAAATAAATGTGTCTATTTTAAATTGTACGGAGAAAATTTATGGGAAGAAAGAAATATTTTCTCCCTGTTGTATTTATCGCACTGGCAGTCCTGATTTCTGTCGGCGGCTATGAATACTATGAGAATGTCTATCTTGAGAAGCCGGAGGAATCGGTGACGAAGGCATTTGACAGTATCCAGAGCGGCGATGGCTATGAAGCAGAACGATATCTTGATTACTCAGCCATAACGGACAAGGTCGGCAGCAAGGATATATTCAATGCGGTCATCAGGGACTTCGGTTATGAGATCAATGAATGCGAAACGGACGGCGACAAGGGCAAAGCGGTGCTGCAGGTGCAGAACCGCGATTTCAGCATCCTCTACGGCAACTACGTGATCGATGCCTACAGCTATGTGCTGCAGCATTCCGATATGAATGAAGACGACATGAAGGAGAAACTGGACTCCATCTTTGTCGATGAGATGGAGAACGGGAAGGCAAGTACGGTCATCAGCCTGATCACGGTGGAACTGAACCGCAAGGGCCGCGTCTGGACTGTTTCCCTGGATGACAGCGATATCGATTCCATTCTGGGCGGCTATGTGACCGCGCAGGAGGATGCACAGGAGCTTCTGGCGGACAGCGGCAGCTCCCTCGAGAGCATTGAGGAGGCCTACCAGCAGCAGATCGACGATGCCGGCAATATGCTGAAGAATGCCGCACATTTTATCGTGGATGACCTGTGGAACGGCGAACTCTGCAACGTAATCAGCTGCATCAATGCCGGAACGGACACCGACGGCAATGAGTATGATCTGGAACAGGGCATGGAGAATGTCGACAGTCTGATGGAGGATAAACTGGCACAGTACGATACGCAGATCAACGATCTGGACAGCAATAAGTACAAGGATATCATAGACGCATGGAACATATACAAGAGCGAACTGAATTATCTGGTGGAGGATATCAAGGAGAACGATCCGAATCCGAAGGATTATTATTATCATCCGGACACGGCCGGATTTGAGTCGGCCATGAACAATTTTGTCAATCTGGTATATAATGAAGAAAGCAGTCAGGACGGCAGCGGGGATACGCAGTAGGCGCACCGGCCGGTCATGGCTATGAAGGACGGAGGAGAGTGCTTTGGAGATATATACCGGTTTTGCTCAGGTATATGATACTTTTATGGACAACGTGCCCTATGAGGAATGGGGCGCCCGCATAATTTCGATATTGAGAAAATTTCATATAGAGGACGGACTTGTTCTGGATCTGGGCTGCGGCACAGGCAAGATGACGCGCTATCTTGACAGGATGGGATATGATATGATCGGTGTGGATAATTCATGGGAGATGCTGGACATCGCCCATCGGAATTCACCGCTGGACATCCTTTACCTGGAACAGGATATGCAGGCGTTTGAGCTTTACGGCACGGTGCGTGCGGTTGTATGCACGTGCGACGCGGTCAATTACATGCCGGACGAGGCGTCTTTATTACAGGTATTCCGTCTGGTGAACAATTATCTTGATCCAGGCGGTATCTTTCTGTTTGACATCAATACGGTTTATAAATACGAGAAGGTACTGGCGGAGAATACGTTTGCGGAAGCACGCGATGACTGCGCCTTCGTGTGGGATAATTTTTACGACCCGGAAGAGGGAATCAATGAATATGACCTAAGCCTTTTCGTGCGCGAGGGCGGCCAGGCAGACGGCGGACTTTACCGCCGCTTCGACGAGACGCATTATCAGAAGGCATTTGCGGCGGAGAGAATACAGGCGCTTCTGCAGGAAGCGGGGCTTGTGCCGCTTCGTGCCTATGATGCTTATACGGACCAGCCGGCGAGACCGGACAGCGAGCGGATTGTTTTCCTTGCACAGGAGCACGGCAAGGCTGAGAAAATCGCTGCGCAGGAAGAGAAAGATTAAGAGAAACAGGAGGCAGAAATGTCAGATTATATTGTACATGCATCTGGTGCAAACCAGCAGGTAAGACTTTACGCAGCCACCACCCGTGATCTGGTGGAAGAGGCGCGGCAGATTCACAATACCAGTCCGATCTGTACGGCGGCGCTCGGCCGTCTGCTTACAGCCGGCGGCATGATGGGCTGCATGATGAAGGGCGAAAATGACCGCCTGACAATTCAGATCAAGTGCAGCGGGCCGATCGGCGGCCTGACTGTCACCGCAGACTCCCGCGCCGACGTCAAGGGCTATGTGAACAATCCGTCGGTGATTCTGCCGCCGAATGACAAGGGTAAGCTGAATGTCGGCGGCGCACTCGACCTCGGCGTACTGCGGGTTATCCGCGACATGGGACTCAAGGAGCCGTATGTCGGCGATACGCAGCTGGTCAGCGGCGAGATCGCAGAAGACCTGGCTTATTATTTTACGGTATCCGAACAGACCAATTCCAGCGTCGGCCTCGGCGTCCTGATGAACAAGAACAATACCGTAAAGCAGGCAGGCGGTTTTATCGTTCAGCTGATGCCGTTTACGCAGGAGGATGTGATCGACCGGCTGGAGAAGAACCTGTCGCAGATCGATTCCGTGACATCGATGCTGGATGCCGGTATGACGCCGGAGGATATGCTGCGCCGGATCATGGATGGATTCGACATTGAATTTTATGACAGAATTCCGACGCAGTACAAGTGCGACTGTTCGCAGGAGCGCGTGGAAAAGGCGATCATCAGCATCGGCCGCAAGGATATCCAGGAGATGATCGATGACGGGAAACCGATTGAAGTCGGCTGCGAATTCTGCGGAAAGCACTACACGCTTTCTACGGAGGATTTAAAGCGGCTTCTGGCCGAGGCAGCAAGATAACCTGAAAATGGGTTGCCGTTTGGAAACAGATAGTATAAAATGAATAAGGCATTTTGCCGGAAAATATAAGGAATGGAAGACGATCAATGAAATTTATAAAAACACCGGTTAAAGGCATGGTTGACATGCTTCCGCAGGATATGAGACTCAGACGCCATGTTCTGGATATCATCCGCGGCAGCTATTCACAGTACGGCTTTATGGAGATCGAGACGCCGGTCATGGAGCATATCGAAAACCTTACGTCGAAGCAGGGCGGTGACAATGAGAAGCTGATTTTCAAGGTCCTGAAGAGGGGCGCTGATCTTCAGCGTGCCATCGATGCCGGCAAGGGCGAATATGCGGACAACGGACTGCGCTATGATCTCACGCTTCCGCTTGCACGTTATTATGCGAACAACCGGGAGAAGCTCCCGGCTCCGTTCAAGGCATTGCAGATGGGCAATGTATGGCGTGCGGACAACCCGCAGAAAGGACGTTTCCGCCAGTTCATGCAGTGCGATATCGATATTCTCGGCGATGATTCAGACCTCGCTGAGATCGAGCTGATTGCCGCGACGTCCAACACGCTCAGCCGCATTTTCAGTGAGATCGGCATTACGGATTTCACGATTCATATCAATGACAGACGCATCCTGAGCGGTGCGGCTCTGAAAGCAGGCTTTAAGGAAGAGGACATCGAGTCGGTGCTCATTTCCCTTGATAAGTATGACAAGATCGGTGTGGACGGTGTCCGTGCGGAACTGATTGAAAACGGATATGATCCGCAGACTGTCGACAGCTATCTGCAGGTTTACGGCCAGGACCGCTTCGACTGCGATGCTTTCTGCAGCGCAATCGGGGACGAGTATCTGGATCCGGAGATTGTCCGCCGGATGGATGAGATCATGGCGTGCAGTGCGGCGATGATCGACAGCCATATCACGATCGAGTTCGATCCGACGCTTGTGCGCGGCATGGGCTATTATACGGGCACCATTTTCGAGGTATCCATCGACGGCTATAATTTCTCGATTGCCGGCGGCGGACGCTACGATAAGATGATCGGCCGTTTCTGCGGCCAGGATGTCAGCGCCTGCGGCTTTTCCATCGGTTTCGAGCGGATCATCACGATCCTGCGCGATCACATGGAAGGCGACATGAAGATCGATGAGAACAATACCGCGTTCCTGATCGATAAGAAGGTACCGTCGGAGAAGAAGATGGAAGTCCTCAGACAGGCAGCACAGCTGCGTGCCCAGGGCACGACGGTTATTGTGCAGCCGATGCGCAAGAACATGAAGCAGCAGATCAACATGCTCGAAGCACAGGGCTATACGAAGTTTGAGAAGATATATAAAGATTAATCAATCATAGAGAAAAGAGGATTCGTTAAAATGGCAGAATCAATGAGCGGTCTGAAGCGATCAAACCGCTGCGGGGAACTGAATTTGCAGAATGAAGGCCAGAAGGTCACAGTCATGGGATGGGTGCAGAAGAGCCGCAATAAGGGCAGCATCATCTTTGTGGATCTGCGCGACCGTTCCGGCATCCTTCAGATTATTTTTGAGGAAGGCAAGTGCTCCGATGCAGTCTTTGAGAAGGCAGCAAAGCTCAGAAGCGAGTTTGTTATCGCGGTTGTGGGCACCGTCTGCAGACGTGCCGGCGCCGTGAACAAGAATCTGGCAACCGGTGAGATCGAGGTTGTGGCAGAGCAGCTGCGCATCCTCAGTGAGTCAGAGACACCGCCGTTCCAGATCGAGGAGAACAGCAAGACGAAGGATGATATCCGTCTGAAATACCGTTTCCTGGATCTCAGACGTCCGGACCTGCAGCGCAACATCATGATGCGCAGCAAGGTGGCCATGGTTGTCCGCAATTTCATGACAAAGGAAGGCTTCCTTGAGATTGAGACGCCGATGCTGATGAAGAGCACACCGGAAGGTGCCCGCGACTATCTCGTACCAAGCCGTGTGCACCCTGGCAGCTTTTACGCGCTGCCGCAGTCACCGCAGCTGTACAAGCAGCTCCTGATGGTGTCCGGCTATGACCGCTATTTCCAGCTGGCAAGATGTTTCCGCGACGAGGACCTTCGCGCGGACCGTCAGCCGGAATTCACACAGATTGATATGGAGCTTTCGTTTGTCGATATCGACGATGTCATCGATGTCAATGAGCGGCTTCTGAAGACGCTTTTCAAGGAGATTCTGGGACTTGATATCCAGATTCCTTTCCAGCGCATGACATGGCAGACCGCGATGGACCGCTTCGGTTCCGATAAGCCGGATACCCGTTTCGGCATGGAACTGCATGACGTTTCCGATGTCGTCAGAAACTGCGGTTTCGGCGTATTTACCGACGCGATCGCCCAGGGCGGCAGCGTCCGCGGCATCAATGCAGAAGGACAGGGCGGCATGTCCCGCAAGAAGATCGATGCGCTGACCGAGTTCGTGCGCGGCTACGGTGCAAAGGGTCTTGCCTATATCGCGCTGAAAGAGGACGGCAGCATGAAGTCCTCCTTCGCCAAATTCATGAGCGATGAGGATATGCAGGCACTGATCAAGGCGATGGACGGCAAGCCGGGCGATCTGCTCCTGTTTGTTTCCGATGCGAAGAACAAGACAGTCTATGCGGCACTCGGTGCACTTCGTATCGAGATCGGCAGTCAGCTTGGTCTTCTGGACAAGAATAAATTCAACTTCCTCTGGGTTACGGAGTTCCCGCTGCTTGAGTGGTCCGATGAGGAGAACCGCTACACGGCGATGCATCATCCTTTCACAATGCCGATGGAAGAGGATCTGCAGTATATCGATACGGATCCTGGCCGCGTACGTGCAAAGGCCTATGATATCGTGCTGAACGGCACTGAGATCGGCGGCGGCAGCGTGCGTATCCATCAGGATGATATCCAGGAGAAGATGTTCGAAGTGCTCGGCTTTACAAAGGAGAGAGCGCATCAGCAGTTCGGCTTCCTGCTGGATGCTTTCAAATACGGTGTTCCGCCGCACGCAGGTCTGGCATACGGCCTCGACCGTCTTGTCATGATCATGGCAGGCGCGGATACAATCCGTGATGTCATCGCGTTCCCGAAGGTAAAGGATGCTTCCGACCTGATGTCCGGTGCACCTTCACAGGTAGACCCGAAACAGCTCGAAGAGCTTGGAATCGAAGTCAGCGAAGAAGACGGCGAAGAAGAATAAATTGTTCTGAATGGGAGGAAAAAGGAATGTTCAGCTTTGATGAAGTTAAGAAGCAGGACCCGGAAATCGCAGAGGCGATTGAACTGGAAATCGGCAGACAGAACCAGAATATCGAACTGATCGCGTCTGAGAATTTTACCAGCCGTGCTGTGATGGCAGCCATGGGCAGTCCGCTTACCAATAAATATGCAGAAGGTTATCCGGGCAGACGCTATTACGGCGGATGCCAGTATGTGGATATTGTCGAGAATATTGCAAGAGAACGTGCGAAGAAGCTTTTCGGCGCAGCATATGCGAATGTGCAGCCGCATTCCGGCGCACAGGCCAATATGGCTGTGTTCAAGGCATTTCTGCAGCCGGGCGACACTTTCATGGGCATGAGCCTGGACTGCGGCGGCCATCTGTCCCACGGCAGCACCGCCAATGTGTCCGGCAAGTGGTTCAACTGCGTGCCTTACGGTGTCAACGAAGAAGGCTATATCGACTACGATGAGGTGGAGCGGATTGCGAAGGAGTGCCATCCGAAGATGATCATCGCCGGTGCAAGCGCTTACTGCCGTATCATCGATTTCAAACGTTTCCGCGAGATCGCCGATGAGGTGGGCGCGATTCTGTTTGTCGATATGGCGCATATCGCAGGTCTCGTAGCGGCGGGACTGCATCCGTCACCGATTCCGTATGCGCATGTCGTAACGACCACAACCCATAAGACGCTGCGCGGACCGAGAGGCGGTATGATTCTCTGCGGCACAGATGAGTTTGCGAAGAAGCTGAATTCCGCTGTTTTCCCTGGCACACAGGGCGGCCCGCTGATGCATGTGATCGCAGCCAAGGCCGTTGCCCTCGGCGAGGACCTCAAGCCGGAGTTCAAGGAATACTGCCAGGGCATTATTGATAATGCACAGGCGCTCAGCAAGGGACTCATGAACCGCGGCATCGAACTCGTATCGGGCGGCACGGACAATCATCTGATGCTCGTGGATCTGCGCAATACCGGTCTGACCGGCAAGGATGCCGAGAAAATGCTCGATGAAGTGCATATCACCTGCAACAAGAATACAATCCCGAATGATCCGCAGTCACCGTTTGTGACAAGCGGTCTGCGTCTTGGCACGCCGGCAGCGACCACAAGAGGCCTGAACACCGAGGATATGGATCAGGTAGCAGAAGCGATTGCGATGGTGCTGAAGGATTTCGAGGGCAGCAAGGAAAAGGCTGCCGCGATTGTCAAATCCATCACAGATAAATATCCGCTGTACAGATAAGATATATATGCAGAATGGTCTGTTTTCCGCATCGGAAAACAGACCATTTTTTTTAGCCGGGCTGTCCCGGCTTTTTTATTGTGCCTTCGCCGGGCAGATCAGACCGAGACGAAGAAGCGCGTTTTTAATACCGCCTTTGTCGGCATCATCCGTGATCAGCTCACTGTACGGTTCCAGTTCCTTAGCGTGCTGCCCCATGGCGACGCAGTGCCCGGCTGTTTTGAACATCGGCAGGTCATTCGTGCTGTCGCCGAAGGCATAGCTCTCGGAAAGCGGCATATGCAGATAGCGGCTGATCTGGTGCATGATGGTCGATTTGGAATATCCTTTGTTGACCAGTTCATACATGCCGTGCCCTCTGTCGATCGTGTCAAATGTGTCCCCTACCTCGCGGAAAAAGGCGTCTCCGTCCGATTCCTCGTCGAGGACGACGATCAGCTTGTCAAAATCAAACCCGCGCTCTTCGATGGTCGGCCCTTTGCAGAGTCCCCTGCTTCGGTAGAAATCGGTTACGCTGTTCAGATAAGCTGCCCGGTACGGTTTTGCCTGAATATAGATATCGTCGGTTCCCTCCAGCCAGGCCTGAATGTTGTACCGCTCGATCGCGTCGATGATCCGGTTCTGGTTTTCCCTGGAAAAGCTTACGCTCCAGATGGTCTGCCCGTGGCAGAGCAGCCTTGTCCCGCAGCCGAGCAGATAGGCGTCAAAAGGAAACTGCATGACCGAAGGGGGCATGTTGCAGAGCGTGCGCCCGCTGTTGATGATCGCGACGTGGCCGTTTTGCTGTGCGGCGGCGATGGCGTCGATGGTGTCCTGCGGGATGCCGCCGGTGTAGTCAGGCAGAATGGTGCCGTCAATATCGAAAAAGAGCATGCATGGCTTGCGGTTCAATATCCCAGTTCCTCCCCGCAGAGAATGATATGAATCCGCTGCGCAATGCCGCTGCGGCGTGTCACGACGATATAATTGCAGATGCAGTCAGGGCTCTTGCAGTCGGCACAGACACCGGTCACCGCACAAGGCGTTTTCTTGTTCAGGCGCACGGCGTTGCGCGGGGCAACGGTTGTATTGATTCGCTGGTAGGCACTTTCCAGGTCGCGGCAGACCTTGTTCATGCTGGCGATGATGACGACCTTCTTCGGGCCGTAGATCAGTGCGCTCATCCTGTTTCCGAGGCCGTCGATATTGACGAGGATGCCGTCCTGCGTGATGGCGTTGGTGCTCAGAAAATAGCAGTCGCAGCAGCTTACGCGGGCGATCGCGGCAGCCTTCTCCTCCGGTGTCTTTGGAGAACGGTAGTCAATGAATTCGGCGCCCATACTTGTCAGCGCATCCTGCAGCCCGAGTTCGGTAAGCGTCATGGATCCGCCGGTGGAAAATGTCATGCCTGGTTTTATGAAGGCTTTGGCGGCCTCGAGGGCGTCACTGGCGGTCGGCGCATATTCAGCGGTAAAAGCACGCTGTTCAAGCTTTTTTATCATCGTTTTGGATAAATTTTCATAATTTTTCTGTTCAGGTGTCATAGTCATACCTCCTTGCAGTTCATTGTAATGAAAATATCGCTTTTTTTCAATAGCAGCCGACAGGGAACGGCGGCGGAGCCGGTTTGATGTCGGCAGGCGGCGCGGCAGTATGTTATAATATCTGCAGTTCATTTTTAAGTGAGGCATGAATTTGGGAAAATCTCTTTTTATAGCGGAGAAACCGAGCGTGGCGCAGGAATTTGCCCGCGTGCTCGGCGTATCCGGCAGTGCAGGCAAAGGCTATCTGGAATCAGAACAATACGTGGTGACCTGGTGCGTCGGCCATCTGGTGACGATGAGCTATCCGGATGCCTACGACCCGGCACTGAAGAAATGGTCGATGAATACGCTTCCCTTTATTCCGGACACCTATAAATACGAGGTCATCGAGGATGTCAGGAAGCAGTATGACATTGTGGCCGGCCTTTTAAACCGCGAGGATGTCGAACGGATCTACGTGTGTACGGATTCCGGGCGGGAAGGTGAATATATCTACCGCCTTGTCGACCAGATGGCCGGTGTCAGCAATACAAAGGACAAGCGGCGTGTCTGGATCGATTCGCAGACGGAAGAGGAAATAAAGCGCGGCATACGCGAAGCAAAACCGCTGTCTGCCTATGACAATCTGGCGTCGGCCGCCTATATGCGGGCGATCGAAGACTACCTGATGGGTATCAATTTTTCGCGAGTCATGACGATCCGGTTCGGCCGGTCGATGGCGGATTACCTGGGCAGGAAATATGTGGTCATTTCGATGGGGCGCGTCATGACATGCGTGCTCGGCATGGTTGTCCGGCGCGAACGGGAGATACGCGATTTCGTAAAGACGCCGTTCTACCGCGTTATGGCGGATCTGGAAAACGGAATCAGTGCCGAGTGGCGGGAGACGGAAGGATCCGTTGCCTGGCACAAGCCGGTCCTGTACAAAAATAACGGCTTCAAGGCGAAGGAAGATGCGCAGAAGCTGATCGATTATCTGAAGCGGGAGGAACCGTCCGAGGCTCTCATCGAGAGCATTGAGCGGAAGACGGAGAAGAAGAATCCGCCGCTGCTTTATAATCTGGCCGAGCTGCAGAATGACTGCTCCCGCTTTTTCAAAATGAGCCCCGACCAGACGCTGGCGACGGCGCAGGAGCTTTATGAGAAGAAGCTGACGACGTACCCGCGAACCGATGCGCGCGTGCTGTCGACGGCCGTGGCAAAGGAGATCGGCCGCAATCTGAGCGGCATCAGCAGCCTTCCGGAATTCAAGGATATCTGCCGGGAGATCAGCGAGAGCGGCAGCTACCGCAAAATCGCCTCGACAAGGTATACGAACGATAAGCAGATTACCGATCATTATGCGATCATCCCGACCGGACAGGGCTTTTCGGCGCTGCGGTCGCTGAGTGCCCGCTCCGCCGCTGTCTATAAGATGATCGTGCGTCGTTTTCTGAGTATTTTCATGCCGCAGGCGGTGTACAGCCGCGTCAATATGGTCCTGAAAATCCGGACGGAACATTTCTACGCGGGCATCCGCGTACTGAAGGACCCCGGATATCTGCGCGTACTCGAGGCCGGCCGTCCGCCGCAGGAAGCAGGCGGACAGGATAACGGCACCGACAGTGCACAGACCTATGAGATCCTGTCCAAGCTGCGCAAAGGCATGAAACTGCCTGTAAAAGGCTTCAGCATCAAAGAGGGAGAGACGTCGCCGCCGAAGCGGTATAACTCCGGTTCGATGATTCTGGCGATGGAAAATGCCGGACAGCTGATTGAAGATGAAGAGCTGCGCGAGCAGATCAAGGGCTGTGGCATCGGTACGAGTGCGACGAGAGCGGATATTCTGAAGAAGCTGGTGAAAATCCGCTATCTGAATCTGAACAGCAAGACGCAGGTGATCACGCCGACGCTGCTTGGCGAGATGGTATTCGATGCGTCCGCCTGTTCCATCCCGTCCCTGCTGAATCCGGATCTGACGGCGAGCTGGGAGAAAGGCCTGAACTATCTTGCCGAGGGAACGATTACCTCGGATGAGTACATGGATAAGCTGCGTGGCTTTATCACGAGGCGGACCAACTATGTAAAAGGCATGGGCAGCGTCTACGCCATGCGCAGCTATTACGACAAAGCGGCTGTCTATTATAAAAAAGAATCTTCCAGACGGGGAAAGAGTGCCAAATCCTCGAAAACAGAAGGAACCGGGAAAACCGCAAAGACCGGCCGGAAGAAGACAGCGAAAAAGGAAAAGAAACAGAAGGAGAATGAGTCATGACGGGGAGAGGCTTACGGATCCGGGATGCACACAGGCTGCTCTGGATCTCATTCGGATTATTCATGCTCATTTCGTTTGCCGCGTCCGTAAAACCATTTTCAGACTGGTATCTGCTGGATACGGCAATGGGCGAGCTGGCACTGGTGATACCGGCTGCCATCTTTCTGCGCCGCAGGGACAGAGACTGGAAAGAGGTCATTTCCGACAAGCCGATGGACGGCCGCAACCTGGCGTTTTCGCTGGGCGTACTGCTCTGCGCGTATCCGCTGCTTGCCATCATCAACATGCTTTCGATGCTGTTTGTGAAAAATCAGGTAGCCTCGGCGATGCCGAAGCTGACTTCCTACGGCCTTGTCGGCATGCTGCTGGCCGTTGCCATTCTGCCGGCGTTCTGCGAGGAATTTCTGTGCCGCGGCATCCTGTTCATGTCCTACAGCAATATCTCGCCGCTGGCGGGTGCGCTGCTCAGCGCGCTCATGTTCGGCCTGCTGCACCGGAACCTGAATCAGTTTTTCTATACGGTATTTCTCGGCCTGCTGTTTGCCCTGATGGACAGGGCAACGGGCACGATTCAGTCCTCTGTCACCATGCATATGCTGCTGAACGGCGTGGATGCCACGATCATGTATGTGGCGGCCAGGCGTTACCCGGATACGCTCGAGAGCGCATCCCAGGTGGATATCAGGCAGATGCTGTTTTACGATCAGGACAACATGGCGACGAGCATCATCGCGATTGTACTGGTCAGCGCGTTCTTCGCGGCCTGCATTGCCATTCTGATCAGGCAGGCCTTCAAATACAATCATACCTCGCTGAAACCGGATCTGCCGGCGCAGGAGAGGGAAAAATACGGGAAGATCGTGGATCTGCCGCTTATTCTTTTTATTGCAGTGACCGCCGTCCTGACATTTCTGGGAACGGATTTTCTGTGACGGCACAGACGAATCCCTACTGAAAAGGTCTGCTATAGCTTCCGGCTATAACGGACCTTTGTTTTTTGCTATTTTACAGACGAACAGGATTATTCTATAATATTCAGTAATTGTGAAAAAACGTAAAGCGAGGCGAAGTATATGGCATTAGTGCTCAGACCGGATCCGGCGCTGGATTCGGAGGAGATCGGAGAGGTTGTGAAGGCAGGCAGGTTCGAAAGCCTTTTATCAGAAGATGAAGTGCAGGCAGTGTACAGGCAGACGGCGGACTGCTGCCGGCCGGTTCTCTGGTATGAACTGACGGGGCCGGACACGGGGATCGCCGCGGCGACGCTGGGAGACGGCCCGGAGCGCCTGCAGGAGCATTACCGTAAAAACGGCAGTATGCTGGAGATGTATTTTGCCGGAAATCTGGAGATGAAGATTCTCCGGAAGCTTTACGATCAGCTGCGGGATGCATTGGCAGAAGACGGCCGATATCTGCAGCATTATGCCTTTACCGATGCCGGCAGCACCAGGACGGCTAAGATTATCAGCCGGCTGGGCGCGGATATCCGCTGCGAAGAAGGCAGCATGATGGTGCCGGAACACAGCACCGTATTTGAATTCCGCTTCAGCAGGCAGAAGGATGCGGCGGCGCCGTCTTTATGCCGTGACTGCGGCAATACGGACTGTGTTTTCCGGGAAGAGGAAGCGGCAGATCAGGACATCCGCTCCGTTCTGGAAAAGGGACGCCTGATCGCCGACGGCGCAATGGGAACGTATTACGATAAGAAAACGGGCGGCGGAAGGCTGTGCGAACGGGCAAACCGAACGGACCCGGATACGATACGGCAGATTCATCTCGAGTATCTGCAGGCCGGCGCGCGCCTGATCAGGACGAACACCTTTGCCGTCAACCCGGATTTTATTCCCGATGAGGAGGAAGCCGGCATGCTGATTGATGCCGGATGGCGGATCGCACAGGAGGCCGTGCGCCTTTTCCGCAGCGGCGGCTGCAGCGACCCTGTCTTCATCGCTGCGGATATGGGTGCGTTTGAGGAAGATGAGACGCGCACCGCAGAAGAGGTATCCGCAGCCTATGTCCGTCTGAGCGATCGTTTTATCGGCCTCGGGGCGAAGGTATTCGTGTTCGAGACGCTGTCGGATGACAGGTATATTCAGGAAGCCGTGAAGAATATCCGTGCAAAGGTGCCGGAGGCTTTTATCATCGAGCAGTTTTCGATCGGGCGCAGCGGCTTCACCAATGCCGGCCGGAGTCTGGCCTCGCTTTTCCGCGACGCGGCGCGCAGCGATTTGATCGATGCGGTCGGGCTCAACTGCGGAATCGGGCCGGCGCATATGGCGCAGCTCCTCGGACAGGCGGTCCTGCCGCCGAATAAATTCATCACGGCGCTGCCGAATGCAGGCTATCCGCTTGAACTGCGCGGGAAGATGGTTTACAAAGAAGATGCCGGTTATTTTATCGGCGAGGAACGGAAAATCGCGGATCTCGGTGTCGATATCCTCGGCGGCTGCTGCGGCACGACGCCGGCGCATATCCGCGCTCTTCATAATGCGCTGGCAGGCAGCGCAAAGCCGGCGCGCGGGAACGGGCAGGAGATAAAGATGCCCGTTGATCTGGCGGCTGTCTGCTCGGACAGGCACTATACGCCTTTTATGAAGAAGCTGGCGGCCGGAGAGAAGGTTTTCGCGGTGGAGCTGGATCCGCCGTTTGACCAGAATGACACGAAGCTGATGAACGGGATTGCCCTGATGAAGAAATCCGGTGCGGATATCGTGACGCTGGCCGATTCGCCGCTGGCACGTCCGCGTGCGGATTCCGTGGCGGCTGCCGTCAAGGCGCATTATACGATCGGCATGGAAATGATGCCGCATATCTGCTGCCGCGACAAGAATACGATCGCGCTGCGGGCACAGTTTCTCGGCATGTCCATGAACGGTCTGCGGCATACGCTGCTTGTCACGGGCGATCCGGTGATCCGCGGCGACCGTGAACGCATCCGCAGCGTATTCAATTTCAATTCGATCAAACTCATGGAATATCTGAAAACGATGAATCAGGAGATTTTTCCGCAGGCGCCGATTTTCTACGGCGGTGCGCTGAATCAGAACACAGGCAGCCCGGACATCATCGCGCGGCGCATGCAGCGGAAAATGGAAGCCGGCGCCTCCTGGTTCATGACGCAGCCGGTATTCAGCCAGGAGGGCATTGCGCGCCTGGCGCAGCTGCGCGAGATGACAGGCGCCCGCATTCTGGCCGGCATTATGCCGCTGGTCAGCCGCAGAAATGCCCTTTTCATGCAAAATGAGATGCCAGGTATAGAGATTCCGGATTCGATTCTGCAGCGCTATCCGGAAGAGGCTTCGCGGGAAGAGTATGAGCAGGCAGCCCTGCAGATCAGTCTGGAACTGATTGACAGGCTGCGGGACTGCTGCGACGGCTATTATCTGATGACGCCGTTTAACCGCACCGGCCTGATCCGGAATATTTTGCTGCAGGCAAAGGAGATTGTCCGATGAACAGAGAAGATTTTGCACAGCTTTGCAGGGATAAAACAGTACTGCTGGACGGTGCGACAGGCACCAACCTGATGAAAGCCGGCATGCCGGCCGGCGTATGTCCGGAGCAGTGGATTCTGGAGCACCCCGATGTGATACTGAATCTGCAGCGCGCCTACGTGGAGGCAGGTTCCGACATTATTTTTGCCCCGACATTTACGGGAAACCGGATCAAACTGGCCGAATACGGCCTCGAAAACCGGCTCGAAGAAATCAATACAGAACTGGTCGGCCTTTCCCGGCAGGCAGCCGGCGGCCGTGCGCTGGTCGCGGGTGATCTGACCATGACCGGGCAGCAGCTGGAGCCGGTCGGGAAACTCCCGTTTGAGACGCTGGTCGATGTCTACAAGGAGCAGGTAAGGTGCCTCGAGAAAGCCGGCGCGGATCTTCTGATCATCGAGACGATGATGAGTCTGAATGAATGCCGCTCCGCGCTGATTGCGGCCCGCGAGACCTGCAGCCTGCCGGTCTGCGTGACGCTTTCTTTTAATGAGGACGGCCGCACCTTTTACGGGACCGACCCGGAGGCGGCCATCGTCACCTTGCAGGCGCTCGGCGCGGACGCCGTTGGCGTCAACTGCAGCACCGGACCGGAGCAGATGGTGCCGATCGTCAGGAAAATGCGGGCGCTGGCTCAGGTGCCGGTGATCGCCAAACCGAATGCCGGCATACCGGAGATGATAGACGGCAATACGGTTTATAATATCGGACCGGACGAATTCGCCGCTTCCATGCAGGCACTGATCGATGCCGGCGCAGGTATCGTCGGCGGCTGCTGCGGCACGGAACCGGCACATATCAGGAAGCTCCATGCGCTGATTGACGGCCGGCCGGCACCGGCGGTAAACAGGGCGCACAGCAGCATCCTTTCATCAGAGAGAAAGATTGTCCGCATCGGAGGAGATGAGCCGTTTGCCGCGGTCGGCGAGAGGCTGAATCCGACAGGCAAGAAAAAACTGCAGGCGGCAATCCGCAGCGAGGATTTTGACTACATCGGGGAGATGGCCGTGTCGCAGGAGCAGGCCGGTGCCGCCGTGCTCGATGTCAATGCCGGTATGAACGGGATTGATGAGAAGAAGATGATGAAGAAGATCATCGAACAGGTATCGCAGGAGGTAAATCTGCCGCTCTGCATCGATTCCGGCGACCCGGATGTCATCGAAGCGGCGCTGCGGGTGTATCCCGGCCGCGCACTGGTCAATTCCGTATCGCTCGAGAGCGGCAAGATCGATCGGCTCCTGCCGATTATCCGCAAATACGGCGCGATGTTCATCCTGCTTCCTGTTTCCGATGAAGGTATTCCGAAAAACATGGAAGAGCGCCGCCGCAATATCCGCGCGATTCTCAGCAGGGCGGAGGCGGAAGGCTTTGAGAAGCCGGATATGATTGTGGACGGCCTGGTGGCGACCGTCGGGGCAGATAAGGAGGCAGCGGTCAATACCCTCGATACGATTTCCTTCTGCCGCGATGAGCTGCACATGAATACGATCTGCGGCCTGTCCAATATTTCCTTCGGCCTGCCGCAGCGCAAATATATCAATGCGGCGTTTCTGACGATGGCAATCGGGCGGGGGCTGACTGCGGCAATACTGAATCCGTCACAGGATATTCTGATGAATGCGGCCTTTTCCGCAGAGCTTCTGATGCACAGAAAAGGCGCCGATCTGCGGTATATCGAGCGCATGAACGATTTTGCACAGGCGCAGCAGCCGGAAAAACATACGGCAGAGGTGCCTTCTAATGAAGGCGACCCGGTCTTTGACGCCGTTGTCAAAGGAAACAGAAAGACCATCACGGCTCTTCTGGAAAAAGCGGTCAGGGGCGGCGCCGACCCGTCAGATCTGATCAATGAGCATATGATACCGGCGATCACGCATGTCGGCGATCTTTTTGAGAAGAAGATTTATTTCCTCCCGCAGCTGATTGCGAGCGCGCAGACGATGGAAACCGGCGTGCAGTATCTTGAGCCGATGCTGGTCAGGGATAATACAGAAAACCGCGGAACGGTTGTGATTGCCACGGTGGAGGGCGATGTACACGATATCGGCAAGAACCTTGTCGCCTTGATGCTGCGCAACTACGGCTATAAGGTGATTGACCTCGGCAAAAATGTGTCTAAGGAGAAAATCGTGGAGACTGCTGTCAGGGAGAAAGCGGATATTATCGCGCTTTCAGCGCTCATGACGACAACCATGATGCGGATGAAAGATGTCATCGAGTACAGAGATGCGCAGAAAGTCAGGAGCCGCGTGATTATCGGCGGTGCCTGCATCACACAGGAATTTGCCGATGAAATCGGGGCGGATGGCTATTCGAAGGATGCCGCGGAAGCAGTGACGCTGGTCGGCAGACTGCTGGGACAGAACTGACCGGATAAAATACGGAAAATGGCGCGTGAGAAAACGAAAAATCGTTTTTCACGCGCCATTTTGCCGTCTGTGCTTACTGCTGACGGTAATACTTGATGATTGCCTGTGTGCCGAGATCGCCCTGTCCCTCATCCAGAAGTTTTACGTACATGTTCAGGACATCCCGTGTGATTTTCAGGTCAAGATGACGGCTGTCTGCTTCTTCGACGGCGATCCGCATATCCTTGATGAAATGTTTGATATAAAAACCAGGATCAAACTCATCTTTCAGCATATGCGCGCCGTTATTGGTCAGCTGCCAGCTGCCTGCGGCGCCGGCACTGATGCTGTCAAACATCTTCTGTGTGTCCAGACCGGCCTTTTCAGAGTAGGCGATGGCTTCCGCGACACCGGCGATGCAGCCGGCAATGGCGATCTGGTTGGCCATCTTGGTGTGCTGTCCGGCACCGGCCGGTCCCTCGTGGATGATGTTGGTGCCCATCGCCTTGAAAAGCGGGAGCGCCGCCTCAAAACTCTCCGGATCTCCGCCGACCATGATGCTCAACGTACCGGCTCTGGCACCGGTGTCGCCGCCGGAAACCGGAGCATCCAGCGCGCTGAGTCCTCTTGCCGCTGCCGCCTCGTAAATCTTCTGTGCAAGCTTCGGACTGGATGTGGTCATATCGATGACCAGCGTCCCCGGGTCAGCATTTTCAAGAATGCCTGTCTCACCGAAATAAACTTCCTCGACATCAGACGGCATGCCGACAATCGTAATGACCGCATCGCGGCCTCTGGCAGCTTCTGCAGCCGTGGAAACCCAGACTGCGCCGTCGGCCTCGGTGGCTGCGGTTTTCTGCCTGTTTCTCGAATAGAAAACGACTTCAAAACCATTTTTTATCAGGCTGCGGATCATGGACGCGCCCATGACGCCTGCACCGATAAATCCGACTTTTTTCATAGATTCATCCTCGCTTTTTTATTTTATTATAGCATAATAACTTTATATCCTGCAGTTATCTGTTTATAACAAAATGGTATGGTAAAATAACCGCGGATTGCGCCGGCGCGCGGGGCGGAGCTATTGACAAACCAATGCCGGATTGCTAGAATTTATTTTAATCGTCGAACAAAGACGATGCAGTAAAGGAGGATGCAGCATGGGTGCTTCCCAGGAGAAGAGAAAGGTACTGATGATGCTTGTTGAGAACAATTACGGTGTTACAAGCCGTATATCCGGTGTTTTCAGCAGACGTGGTTTTAATATAGACAGTTTTACCGGCTGCGATACACTTGATCAGCGGTATTCACGTATCACCGTCGTGGTACGGGGAGATGACAGATCACTGGATCAGATTGAGAAGCAGGTCAGCAAGCTGGAAGATGTGCTTTATATTACAGACCTGGCTTCCTGTGAGAGCGTATGCCGCATGCTGATGCTTTTCAAGGTGAAGGTACAGCCGGAGCAGCGCGAGAGCCTGATGGCGGTTACCGACATTTTCCATGGGCATATCGTCGATGTGACCCGCGACTCCATGATCATCGAGATGACAGGCAAGCGCGAGAAGCTCAATGCCTTTATCGATGTGCTGGATGATTACGAAATTCTTGAGGTTTCCAGTTCCGGCATGATCGGTCTGGAGAGAGGCGCCGAGACGGCACGCAAGCCGGGCGTCAACTGCAGACTGAAAGAGTGATAACGCATTCATAGGCATAAGCCTTTGATTATAATTTTTTCCAGGAGGACTAATTATCATGATGAACATCTATTATGAACAGGATTGCAATCTTTCCCTTCTTGACGGAAAGACAATCGCTATTATCGGCTACGGCAGCCAGGGACATGCGCATGCCAAGAACCTCAGAGATTCAGGCTGCAATGTTATTGTAGGTCTGTATGAGGGCAGCAAGTCCTGGCCGAAGGCAGAAGCAGATGGATTCAAGGTTTACACATCCGCTGAAGCAGCTAAGAAAGCTGATATTATCATGATCCTGATCAATGATGAGAAGCAGGCGAAGTTATATACAGATGACATCGAGCCGAACCTCGAAGCCGGCAATATGCTGATGTTCGCTCATGGTTTCAATATCCACTACGGCACAATCGTACCGCCTAAGGATGTCGATGTAACTATGATCGCACCGAAGGCACCTGGCCACACAGTAAGAAGCGAGTATGTAGCAGGAAAGGGAACTCCTTGCCTGATCGCAGTAGAGCAGGATGCTACCGGCAAGGCTAAAGATCTTGCACTGGCTTACGGTCTTGCACTCGGCGGCGCAAGAGCAGGCCTTCTCGAGACAACCTTCCGTATTGAGACAGAGACCGACCTCTTCGGTGAGCAGGCAGTTCTCTGCGGCGGTGTTGTAGCACTTATGCAGGCTGGTTTCGATACCCTTGTAGAAGCAGGCTATGATCCGAGAAATGCATATTTCGAGTGCATCCATGAGATGAAGCTGATCGTAGATCTGATCTATCAGAGCGGTTTCAAGGGCATGAGATATTCCATCTCCAACACAGCAGAGTATGGTGATTATATCACCGGACCGAAGATCATCACCGATGATACGAGAAAGGCTATGAAGCAGGTTCTTGCTGATATCCAGGATGGTTCCTTCGCTAAGGAATTCCTTCTTGATATGTCTGATGCAGGCAAGCAGGTTCACTTCAAGGCTATGAGAAAGAAAGCTGCTGAGCATCCGTCAGAGAAGATCGGCGAGGAGATCAGAAAGCTCTACAGCTGGAACGGCGAAGATAAGCTCATCAACAACTGATTGGAGCCGTCATATGACATTAAGAAGGGGCATCGCATTATCAAATGCGACAGCCCCTTTTTTTTATAAGAACAGCCGCTGCTTATGAAAGCGGCGATGAATTAACGTAATCCAGGAAAAGCTCGAGAGCGCGTTCGTTTTCCTTGCTTTTCTGCCATGCAAGGCCCACATCGCGCGGCGGCTGATCGTAGCCGGCGTCGATTTCGACGAGACTGCCGTCCTCCAGGTCTTTGCGGACGAAATCTCGGATCACACAGGCAATGCCGAGTCCGGTGCGCGCGAATTCGATCAGCAGGTCCATCGTAGTGGATTCGATCATGTGATACGGATGGATGTGTTTTTCCTCCAGAAAATAATTGACGTACTGGCGCGTTGCGTTTTCGTTGTTCAGGAGCATCAGCGTTCCCCGGCTGAGAAGGCCGATGCCCTCCGCACCCGTACGTTTCTGCAGATTCTGCAGATATTCCGGCGTCGCGACAAAAACGTCCTCCAGTTTGCCGAGATTGCAGAATTCCAGGTCGCTGAAATTTTTCTGGCGGGCAACCATGCCGATGTCGATGGCGTCCGAGCGGATCAGCGAAAGCGTCTGCAGCGTCGGCTGGCACTGAATCGTGATGCTGATATTCGGATAGAGCGAGGTGAAGCCGCGCAGATAGGGCAGGAGCTTGTAGCGGCAGAGCGTCGTGCTGACGCCGATGATCAGGTGGCCGATGCCCATATTGGTGCGCCGCTGTATTTCCGCCTCGCCGGATTCGAGGTAGCGGAACGCTTCCTTGACATGGTCGTAGAGGATGCGGCCGTCTTCTGTCAGTGTGACGCCTTTGGAATTGCGGATAAACAGCTTCGTCTGCAGTTCTTCCTCCAGTGTGCGGATGGATTTGCTGACTGCCGGCTGGCTGATATAAAGGCGGCGCGCCGCACCGGAGATACTGCCGGTTTCGCGGACAGCCGCAAAGACATGGTAGAGGGAAATGTTGATGTTCATTTCGGCTCCTTTCAAAAATATAACCAGAAATTATAGATTGCATCATTTATATATATATCCATTATATATGCATTCATGCTAGAATTACAATAACATTATTGAAATAAAAAACAGGATATACAGGAGGTAATGTCATGGGAATGACAATGACACAGAAGATTCTTGCTCACGCGGCAGGACTCGATCACGTAGAAGCCGGACAGCTGATCATGGCCAATCTGGATATGGTGCTGGCCAATGATATCACGGGCCCGGTTGCCATCGACGGGATGAAGAAATTCAATAAGCAGGGCGTTTTCGACAATACGAAGATTGCGCTGGTGCCGGATCATTTTTCCCCGAACAAGGATATCCAGTCGGCGCACAACTGCAAATACATGCGTGATTTCGCGCATGCGAACAATATAAAGCATTTTTACGAAGTCGGCGAGATGGGCATCGAGCACGCACTTCTCCCGGAGAAAGGCATCGTGACGGCCGGTGATACGGTAATCGGTGCCGATTCCCATACCTGTACCTATGGCGCGCTCGGCGCATTTTCAACCGGTGTCGGTTCGACCGATGCGGCGGCCGGCATGTCCACCGGCAAGGCATGGTTCAAGGTGCCGTCTGCCATCCGTTTTGTACTGACCGGCAAGCCGGCAAAATGGGTCAGCGGCAAGGACATCATTCTCCATATTATCGGCATGATCGGCGTGGACGGTGCGCTTTACCGTTCCATGGAGTTCACGGGAGACGGCGTCGCAAACCTTTCCATGGATGACCGTTTCACCATCGCCAACATGGCGATCGAGGCCGGCGGCAAGAACGGCATTTTCCCTGTCGACGAGAAGACCATCGCCTATATCGAAGAGCATATGCCGGCAGATAAGAAGGCAGAATATCTGAAGACAGGCAAAAAGCCTTACCGCATTTTCCAGGCAGACGATGACGCCCAGTACGACGAGACCTATACCATCGATCTGAGCACGCTTCGCCCGACCGTTGCCTATCCGCATCTGCCGGAGAACACACATACGATTGACGAGGCGGCCGGCATTGAAATCGATCAGGTTGTCATCGGCTCCTGCACGAACGGACGGATCAGCGATATCGCCGCGGCGGCACAGATCATGAAGGGCAAAAAGGTTGCCAAGGGTCTGCGTGTCATCGTGATCCCGGCAACGCAGGAGGTTTATCTGCAGGCACTCGAGGCCGGCTATATTCAGACATTTATCGAGGCCGGCGCCATTGTCAGCACACCGACCTGCGGTCCGTGCCTCGGCGGCTACATGGGTATTCTTGCCGAAGGCGAGAAATGTGTATCTACTACAAACCGCAATTTCGTAGGCCGTATGGGCCATGTCACATCGGAAATCTATCTTGCCAGCCCGGCGGTTGCGGCGGCAAGCGCACTTACAGGACGGATCACGGATCCGGAAACAGTCTGAGGGAGGCAGCAGCATGAAAGCATCAGGAAGAGTTTTTAAATACGGCGACAATGTGGATACGGATGTCATCATTCCGGCAAGACATCTGGCAACGACGGATCCGGCCGGCCTTGCGGCACACTGCATGGAAGATATCGATCCGGAATTCGTACATAAGGTGCACAAAGGCGATATCATCGTGGCCAGAAAGAATTTCGGCTGCGGTTCATCCCGTGAGCATGCGCCGATTGCCATCAAGGCATCCGGCATCAGCTGCGTGATTGCGGAGACATTTGCCCGCATTTTCTACCGCAACGCGATCAATATCGGCCTGCCGATCATCGAGTGCAGGGAAGCCTCCGAGGATATCAAGGACGGCGATGAGGTGGAGATCGACTTCGACAGCGGTAAGATTATGAACAAGACGACCGGCAAGACCTATCAGGGACAGGCTTTCCCGCCGTTCATGCAGGAACTGATCGAGGCAGGCGGCCTGGTCAATTACGTTAATAAAACAGAGCAGTAAAGTATTCTGCCCGCAGCAGATATTGAAATTGAAAATAAAATAGTTTAATA
>Ga0256406_1001070_pt1 | contig 45592 bp, 41 predicted proteins | sample RumenRJG_03DNA_FD_185986 | JGI IMG/M metagenome (GOLD analysis project Ga0256406, IMG submission 185986) | Bovine rumen microbial communities from Lethbridge, Alberta, Canada - RJG_03 | ecosystem: Host-associated > Mammals > Digestive system > Stomach > Rumen | place: Canada: Alberta | collected... | reverse complement strand
TACCTTAATTTACTATGTTTGATATTTGATTCACTTGGAATCGATCAAGGATCGTTGATTCGTTTCGAAGAATGACTTTCGTCTTTCTTATTTTCGTCTTCTGTCCATATCCGTTTGTCAAGGTACTGATTTTGTGTCGCTCTCTCGTGCGACAGCTTAACTAATATACCACCGTGATTTTGGTTTGTCAAGTAATTTTTTTGAAAAATTTTAAGAAATTTTTCAACGGAGATGGAGGGGTTCGAACTCTCGCGCCGCTATTAACGACCTGCACCCTTTCCAGGGGTGTCCCTTCAGCCAACTTGGGTACATCTCCGAGCTGCTAAATACGTAGCAAGCTTCATGGCAATCATTATGTCACCATAAAACTCCAATGTATATATGAAACCAGTCTACAGACTAATCCGTAATAGATCAGACCATACCCGGCTGCATATCTATACTCTCTCTGCGAAGCATCGCAAATTCAGAAAGCCTCAGGCCTTCTTCTCGAAATCAGACTTTGCTACACCGCAAAGAGGGCATGTCCAGTCATCTGGAAGCTCTTCAAAAGGTGTACCAGGCTTGATTCCATTTTCAGGATCGCCTACTGCTGGATCATAAACATATCCACATACTGTGCATTCATACTTATCCATAGTAATGTCCTTTCTATTTGGCACTTTTTCTTAAAATATACATTTCGCAAAGCAAACTATTTAGTTTTCGCGAAAATATATCGCCAAAATTGTGCTATATATATATGTAGAAAAAATTTCACTTCATCACCAGAATGAAGTCACCTGCGGATAACAGGAATCGAACCTGCACGGTCTCCCACTAGAACCTAAATCTAGCGCGTCTGCCAGTTCCGCCATATCCGCATTCTGTATCAGAAGGAGCTCTTCTTCTCTTCGTCAGATGAAAGGCTGTTCAATGCTGCAAGAAAATCCTCTGAATCTACATCTGCAAGCCCATTCAATGTCTTTTCAATCTTTCCTACGATTGGTTCCTCACTGGAATCGCAGCTCTGATTTGCTGAACAAGCTGAGCAATTGTAGCTACACCCTTCTATAGCTGTTTTTCCTTTTTCCTCTGCCATTTTAGTCTCCTTTTAGCAATCAGAAAATTACGAGCGTGCTTTATATAATACGAAAACCAGATTGAAATTGCAAGTATTTTTTAATTAAAATTCCCAATTAAGCTAAAGCCGCTGCAAACCACAAAAATAATGCATATTTGATAAGATCAAAAGGGCTGGCAGTTAGTTATTAACAACGGTATTATTAGATGTAGCAAAATAAAGCCAAAAATTGTCAATAATGTTGATAATTTTGTTGAAAAATCACTCCACAGAATAAAAATGGCGTGTTATCAACAATATTTTTCAGAATCTGCTGTTGATAACCCCTGCCAGGCAAGTCCTCGATTTTTAAGTTGATTATTATTTCAACTTAAGTAAAAATCTCGCTACACGGACTGCTGTTCGTTGTAATTCAGATTTGTTCAGGCCGCCTTCCTTCTTAAGTGATGCAGGAAGCGTATTTCCAACAGCAGACCCCGGCCATGGCCCGTCTCCTCCTGGCATAAGTACATCAACGCTGCTTCTCACGCGATAGGCATCATTCTTTAAGCCTGGATATTCCGGGGATTCTCCCGTCTGCATCCACCAGTCTGTAAGAATCACTCCGTCAAATCCCCACTCCTTTCGGAGTACTGTTTCAATCAGATCATAATTGTAATGATTATATATTCCGTTTAATTTATTGTAGGAAGACATCATTAATTCCGGGTGTGCCTTCTTTACCATTATTTCGAAATTTCTAAGGTATATTTCACGCAGAGCCTTTTCAGATACTCTGGAATCATTGTGATTCCGGTTCTGCTCCTGATTGTTGCATGCAAAATGTTTAGGACAGCAGTGTGAGCCATTTTCCTGAATTCCTTCCACGACTGATGCAGCCATCATGCCTGAAAGATAGGGGTCTTCTGAAAAATACTCAAAATTCCTGCCACAGAGCGGATTTCTCTGAATATTCATTCCTGGTGCAAGAAGCACATCTGAACCTGCCAGCTGCATTTCCCTGGCAATATACCCATAAAGTTTCTTTACTGCATTCAGGTCATAAGTGCAGGCTAGGCTGTTACCGCATGGAAGCAGTACGGCGGTATGCTTCATTCTGATTCCTGACGGTCCGTCTGTGGTGACAGCATAAGGTATGCCCTTTTTCTGAGTCCTATCGGTCGTACCGCCGAAAGCGCCTGTATTTCCTCTTACCCTGTCACCATAGTCCTGATCGACAGATCCTCTGCAGAGATCCATAATCTCGTCATCAGATAATGAAGAGACAAATTCTTCTACAGATACCTTTCCGGTTGAAACGTCACTCCACTTATACTTATCCATCTCAACGGAAGAGAGTTCAGATGGCATATTGTCTTCTATCCGCTTTTTCAGGTCTATGCTGATTTCCGGAATCATCTCCTGGGATACTTTTCCATCTATATATGTAAGCCTCTCAAAAGCTGTCCCCTTTGCCGGAGCGCAGCATTGCTCAGATTCTGTCACCTGGTCATCTGAAAGTGAAAAGCGATATACTTCTTCAATATTTCTAATATCCTCACCAGCAAAAATCCTGTACTCACCCTTTTCAAGCACGAACGAATTTATATGTCCCGACGAGCCGTCATCATCAAAAGATGAGATTGTATTAATATCGTATGGAATATTCAGGATTTCGCTTTCTCCAGGTTTTATCAGCCCTGTCTTCATAAATCCAACAAGCCCTAACGCAGGTTTGGAAAGTTTTCCTTCTGGAGGCGCCGCAAAAAGCATTATTGTCTCTTTACCAGCATGATTTCCTGCATTCATTACTGCCAGATGGTTGCAGGCAAAGATGCATATCTTCCTGGTGAAGGAAAGAACTCATGGCTCACAGGTACAGCTGCATGGACATTTACAGCAATCAGCCAGTACATCTTAGGCATCCAGCCTGACTATGACGGACTCAAGATAAATCCATGCATTCCAAAGGATGCCGGCACCTATACGCTCGACAGGGTATTCCGCGGCACGACCTATCACATCACTGTTGATAACACAGCAGGTGTTGAGAAGGGCGTAAAGGAAGTCACTGTAAACGGCACACCGGTTGATTCAAACATCATCGCTCCACTTGAAAACGGCGGCGAGCTTGATGTCGTAGTAAAGATGGGCTAAAAAAGAATTTTTTCTCTCCTTTTCAAAGAAATTTTCATAATCTACCTCTACAAAAGGGACCGTGCAGATGCACGGTCCCTTTTATGGTACTTGTTTAACACAGCACAGAAATCGCAATTTATTTTTTTGCGCCCTTCAGTCCCTTAAGTGAATCCATAGAGAGGATATTCGTGTCAAAAGAGAAGGTAAGCGCCTTTCTCTCACGCTCCTGCTTTAAGGCAATTTCAATCATCCTGTCAAGAAGTTTTTTGTAAGGAACGCCAACCGGCTCCCAGAGATAGAATGCAAGTGAGCCAGGAATTGTATTTATCTCATTGAAATAAAGATTTCCATTTTCTTCATCAATCATAAAGTCGATTCTTGCACAGCCTGAGCAGCCTAGAATCTTAAATGACTTTACTGCAATGTCACGAATCTTGTCACGCATCTCCGGTGAAACCTCAGCAGGAATCTTCCTTGAGACAGATGCCATACCCTTCGACTTGCCGCCCTTAGCATTAGACATATATTTATCCTCATATGAAAGGATATCCTTAGAATGCATAGGCTCTTCGATTTCTGAAGCCTCTGCATCATCCTCGTCGCCAAGGACTGAGCAGTTTATCTCACGAAGCTTTAAAATCGCATGCTCTGTAATAATCTTGTTCGTATACTGAAAAGCATTATCGACAGAATCCTTGAGCTCGCTTCTGTCCTTAGCAACAGAAATGCCGACCGAAGAACCGAGATTGTATGGCTTTACTATGACAGGGTAGCCGACTGTCTTCTCGATGCGGTCGAGCATATCATCAAGCTCTTTATAATCGCTCTTTGTATAGGTGAAGCCATCAAGTACAGGTATACCGCATTCCTTCAGTACTGCCTTGCTTGAGAACTTGTCCATGCCAAGTGCAGATGCAGTAACATCAGGGCCAACGAATGGAATTCGAAGCGTCTTCAGATAACCTGCAAGTGTTCCGTCCTCAACATTTGTGCCATGGACAATAGGAAATGCAAGGTCGATTTCAATCTCTGTACGCTTGCCGAAAGCCTTCTTTGTAAGGCCAATCAGCATGATCTTGTCATCCTCATTTATGAAGGTCACTCTTTCAGACCTCTTCAGAAGACCAGGGATGTCCTTGTAGCTCTCGATCTTGCCGACATCCTCACCGACATACATCTCATTTTTCTTTGTCATATAGACAGGGATAATGTCATATTTCTCCGTATCCATGGAGCCAATGGCCTGGATTGCGGAAATAACTGAAATTTCATGCTCGGTCGACATACCGCCGAACAAAACTGCGATTCTTGTTTTCATTTTTTCTCCTAGGTTAATTAATTATAGTTATCAGGTAAATCATTCTCAAGCAGAATAAATTTATGCTTCTCTGTCGAGATTCGGTAAGCAAAATTGACGGCCATCTCAAGTTTATCAAATACATGAATTCGCTCAGATGGAAAGCCTGCGTCTTCAAGTCCTTCCTTTATCGGCTTTGTATGCCTCTCACCGACCAGCAGTACATAGTCACAATTTGCTGCAGCATAGGTTCCGAAGGCTTTATTGTATTCATATTCTTTGTGTCCAAGCTCTACCATGCCTGGCGTAATCAGTATATGCATGCCATCAAACATGTTGAGTGTCTCAACTGCTGCCTTAGAACCAGCAGGGTTTGAATTGTAGGCATCATCGATGATCGAGACATTTCCACCCTTGTCGATGAGCTGCATCCTGTGCTCAACCGGGCGAAGCCTCCTTACCGGAACCGTCAGATCGTGAAGAGAAATTCCCATCTGGTTTGCAACAGAAATAGCGCCAAGTACATCAGTGAGATTGTAGCCTCCGACAAGACGCATCTCAAAATGCTCTGTTTCTCCTGAAGGAGATGTGACTGTAAACGAAGTGCCTGAAGCTGAAAGACTGATGTCTGAAGCCTTGTAGGAATTTGAAATAATTTCTGCAGAAGCTTTTTCTGTATCATCTGCGGCGTGATCATCCGCCTCATTATTTACTACATGATAGAAAAATGCCTTTCCATATTTTTCTTTATTTTCATTTACGAAATCAACGATATTTTCTGAATCGCCGTTCAGAAACAGCATACCATCCTCAGGAAGTGCATCGGCAAGCTCGAACTTCGTCTTCTTGATATTTTCAATATTAAAAAAGGTCTCCAAATGCTGCGGACCGACTGCAGTAATGATGCCATGTTTTGGATGAACAATATCACATATTTCCTTGATGTCGCCTACATGGCGCGCACCCATCTCGCATACGAAAATCTGATTCGTCTTCTTCATCTGCTCCCTTATGGTCCTGACAACGCCCATTGGCGTATTATAGCTTTCCGGGGTGATTAACACATCATATTTCTCTTCAAGAAGAGTCTTCAGGAAATATTTGACTGAAGTCTTTCCATAGCTTCCAGTAACGCCAATAACGACAGGAGAAACGTCATTCAAGATGCGCTTTGCATCGTTGATGTAATGCTGATTTATTCCTTTTTCAACTGGTTTATTGATAAAGTTTGAAAGCAGGATCAGGTATGGCTCAGCAGTAATCATGATGAGCGCTGTAAGATAGAAATACTTTCCAAAGCGTGAAAGATCTTCAAAGCCTGCACCGATTGCTGCAACAAGAAATGGAATCAGAAGTGCAACGACAATATTCGTAAATAATATGCGTTTTACCCTGTTCGTAAAGACAAGCTTCTTTTTAGAATTTTCCCTGCGAAGGAAATTGTAATAAAAAACAAGAAATATGAGAACAGCAAGTACAAGCAGCTTGAAGCCAAAGCGGTAATCAAAGCTTACCTTGTCAAAAAGCGCAAGGAATACAACCGGGATGATGAAAACTGTCAGTACATTCTGCCTGCCAGAATTCTTCCGGAACCATTTGAAATGCTCTGCGCTTTTATAGCCGTTCTGCTGGAACATATGAAGGTTGTAACGAAGCACAAGATAGAATGAGGGGATAATTAAAATCAGCGAAATAATAGTTATTATTTTTTCAATCATGTCAGAAACCTAAAACAAAGTTTATTTTTACATGTCTGCCATGCTGTTTTGCATGGTAATATCAGAAAATCAGAAACCATATATTACATCTTAAAGTACGATCTCATGATGTTTTCAAAAATCACAGGCTGGTCTAAAAATGAGAAATGGCCGGCATTGTGAATAAGTGCGAGCCCCGCATCCGGCATCTCTTTTTCCATCAGCTGCCCATCCTTCAGAGGTGTCGCCGTGTCATTCTCACCCCAGACAAGAAGCACCTCTTCCGTAACGAAAGGAAGGTATTTCGTCAGGTCCTCATTGATTGCCTTTACCATGCATTGCCGCATCATAGGTGATGCATTTCTGTAATCTTCAGAACCCTGGTGGCTCTTCCATGCGTCAATCTGTTTTTGAAAAAGCGCATAAACCAGCTTATTTGAATAGAATTTCTTAAGCCTTTTATAGCGTTTTATCTTTTTCTGCTGTTCTTTGGATAATGGTGCTTTTATGCCTGCAGCATCAATAAGGACAATCCTGTCGATTGAAAAATCAGGAACTTCATCAGCTCTCTCTGGTGCAAAATAATGACATTTATTTGATGAAAGCTTGATAATGACCCTGCCGCCAAAGGAATGTCCAAAGAGCGTTGCATGCTTAATATCCAATGCTTTCATAAGATCAAGAAAGAAATCAGAAAATTCAGAAACTCCCCAGGCTTCTTTTGGCTCCTCAGAATCACCAAAACCCGGGAAATCAAAAAATACCACCCGCATCTTTTCTGATAGAATATTCGCAATCGATTCATAGATGGAATAGGTCGTGCCCCAGCCCTGAAGAAGGACTGCCGTTTCCTCGCCTTCACCAAATATCCTGTATGAAATTTTCAGATCATCAACTGTAATTTCCATGATTACTAAATTGTCGAATGCTACAGTTCACAAGTCATTACATTTGTAATTTACGCCTGCTGCGTGAACTGTAACATAAAAATGCTGCAACAAAATAATAATGTTGCAGCGTAAAATAATCAATATAAAAATGTTCTAAAGAAAAACTTTTTCACAATGAAAAAATCTATCAGCACTCAGGCTCAATAAGACCATAGGTATTGCCACGTCTCTTGTAAACAACATTGATCTCGTCTGTCTCTGCATTTCTGAATACAAAGAAATTGTGTCCTAAAAGTTCCATCTGAACACATGCGTCCTCTGGGAACATAGGCTTCAGGCCAAACTTCTTCGTACGGACAATTTCGATGTCCTCATCAGAAGTATCTTCCTCTTCGATGTACTCATGAGAAAATTCCTTTGCTGCCTGCTGATCCTTTGCGATGAGCTTCGTACGGTAACGACGGAGCTGTCTCTCAAGAACCTCTTCTACAAGGTCGATGGAAACGTACATATCTCCTGAAACCTGCTCTGCTCTGATCACGTGTCCCTTCATTGGGATCGTAACCTCTATCTTCTGTCTGTCCTTTTCAACGGTAAGTGTGACATTTGCGATCGTGTCATCAGAGAAGAACTTCTCTAATTTGCCGAGCTTGGAAGTGATTGCATCCTTCAGGCCCTGTGTGAGATCAATGCCTCTTCCTGTAATTTTGTACTGCATAATTCATGCCCCCTTTTCTATATTTTTAGATGCGTAAAACGGGTAATTCTGCGCATCTTTTTTACTTTCTAAAGTAAATTTATTGTAACCTATCTCGGTGCAAAACTCAACATTTCAATGAAGATTTTTTCCGTAATACTCACGTCGCAAAAATCACGAAGCCGCGAGGCGCCTCGCGTGAGACAGCATTGTCCGTGCGGGAGCGAGTGTGCAATTAACTTTTCAGCAGTCTCCTGCATAGCTTAAGCTTTGCGTCGCCCCCGGCACTCATCTCGAAGGTAACGGTGCCTTTATGGGAAGTATCGCGGAGGAGGTCTGCGACGGCGAGACGGCGCTTAAGTTCGCGGGCGGTACCTTCGCCGCCATCGAAGAGACGGACGTCGGGGCCTAAGACCGAAAGAATTTCCTTAGCCGCAAAGGGATAGTGCGTGCAGCCTGTGACAACTGCATCGATCTTTGTACGGTTTGGATTATTGATACTGTATTCGTACAGAAGTGACTCAAGAAACGGGATAAAGAGCGGATCTTCTGTCCGGCCGGATTCAACGAATTCCATCAGTCCAGGACAGGAAAGAAGATGAATATCCGCATCCGCGCCAAACTTATCAATCAGATGCCTGAGCTTTCCACCGTGAATGGTCATAGGCGTTGCCATCACTAAAACAGATGGGTGAACCATGAAGGTTGCTGCAGGCTTTACTGCAGGCTCGATTCCGACAATAGGCAGGTCGGGATACATTCCGCGGAGCACGCGCACAGCCGCAGATGTCGCTGTATTGCAGGCAATGCAAAGACCCTTAATGCCCATATTCAGAAAATCATTTACATGCCCTAATGTAAGTTTTCTCACTTCATCAGTGGTCTTCGTTCCATAGGGCGCATTTTTTGAATCACCAAAGAAATAGAAATCTTCATTTGGCATTATCTTTACAGCCTCTTTGAGCACCGAAATTCCACCGACACCAGAGTCGAATACAGCGATTGGAAGGTCTTTTTTATTATTATCCAATGTTTAATGCACGGCTTTCATGACAGGTAAAATAAATGATCTGATACTCTTCAGATGCCTTTTTCAGAAGCTCTTCTGCTGAATTTATCTTCTTGTCATCGAGATTTACGAAAGGATCATCGAGGACAAGGACAGGCTTTTCATTCGTAAAAAGCACATCTAAGAGTGCAAATCTGACTGCGAGATTTGAAAGATCCGACTGGCCGCCAGAAAGGTATTCCCTCCTGTGGGTCTGTCCATAGGCCTCAACAGAAACATTCAGGTCCATATCAAGAATAATCTTTTCATTGCCCGACTCGTAATCCTTATCAATTGATGAAAGGTATTTTTTCAGTGCTGCCCTGACAGGACTCATATATCTGGCAAGGAAATTTTCTTTCGCCTTGATAAGATAATTTTCTGTCTTCTCGATGATATTGTATCGCTTTTCAGCCTCTGAAAGCTCTTCCTGAAGATTTGAAAGTGTGTCCGCCATATCCTGAATCGTGCTGTAATCTTCACTGTCTTTATCGAGCGTCTGCTGCTCCTGCTCTAAAATATGATGAAGGTCAGAAATCTTCTTATCGATTTCCTCCTCTCTCTCCTGCAGCTCATTGACTGATACTTTTTCATCCTCAGGGAGGACGATTTTTTCAAGTTCTTCCTCCTCTGTCGAGAGCCTGCTCTTTGCCGCTTCGTAATTTATCTTTTTTGTCCTGATGACAGAAATATCATCTATTGCCTTCTCGCTCGGCTCTGAAATAAAACGTTTGATAAATGCTAATACTTCTCTTTCCTTTACAGAAAGATCCGTCGAATAGTTCTTCTTTTCCCTCTCCTCGGTCTTTACTCTCTGGTATAAAAGCCTGTCTTCTGATAACATGCTGATAATCTTATGCGCATTGTCCCCGGATGTAGGGTCAAGTCCATAAACTTCTGCGAAGGACGAAAGATGGGAATTCAGCTTCAGCGTAGTATTTGAAAGCTCATCAAGAAGGGCAGAGCTATTATCAATATGCTTTTTCTCTTCTTCTGAAAGGACCTTGAGTAAATTCGCATTATCCCTGATCTCATTGATCATGTCCTGAAAATCAAGGGTAGGCGTGACAAGATAATTCGAAAGAAAGGCTTTCAGGTCATTTACCGAGCCCTCTTTTTCATTTTTTGCCGCTATGTATGCGGCAAAAGCTTCATCTGTCTTCTTCTTAAGCGCATCTCTCTCATCCTCGTAATCCTTTTTGGCTTTTCTTGAAAAGATAAATGCAAGAATGCCGAGAGCCGCGGCAGCAATTAAGAATGCGCCTGCAAAAATAAAATATTTAAAGAAAATGAATAGTGCTGCAGAACCAACCGCAATGATTGCAAGTACCACAAAAAGTGCTGAAAGCCTGCTCTTATCCCTGCTGCGGGAATTCGAGAATTCCTCTTCCTTTGCCTTTGCGCCTTCATACTGGTCTCTTAATGTCTGAATCTTTCCATCATACTTGCTCAGGGCATTGCCAAGCGTCTGCATTGTGGAAATTTCTTCATCTGTCGGGGTATGGCGGGAAAAGAAGCTTCGAAGGTCTTTTAATTTTTTCACATCATCGGAAGAGAGCGCCATTTCAGAGCTCTTCGCCTTTAACTCCCTTATCCTTGCTTCTTCATCACGAAGGGACTGCATATCCTCCTCTGAAAGCTCGCCGATTGGAAAGAGACTATTAAGCTGGACCTTCTTTTCAGGAGAGACATTCGTGCTTTTGATCTGCTCAAGCTTCTTCTTTAAGCCTTCAGCTTCACGCTCTTCATTCTCAATATTTACAATTTCCTCGTCTGATGGAACATCATTTTTGAAGAAGTCAGAAAGATCCTTTAATTCAGCCTTCGTCTTCTCATGCGTATTTTCTTTTGCCTTGATCTCTCCAAGCTTCTGTTCTCTTAAGGACTGGCGTGCAATCTTTCCGGCAATATCTTTTTTCTCTGCCTCAAGACCAGCTAAATCATTTCGTCTTTCAGCAAGAAGATCTTTCTGTTTATTGTATGCTTCATCAAGAATCGGCAGCCTGTCCTGCGCTTCCCTGGCCTCACTAATATCTTTCCTGATTTTCTGGATACGGCCGGGATTGACCTTGCTGTTATTAATATATTTTTTCTTTGCTTCAGTAAGCTTCTCCAGGGCAGTATCGAATTTATTGATATCATCCTTTGCACTTGAAAGATCACCAAGCTTTGCATTCATCGATGATGTCATGCCTGTAGATAATGCATTCTGTGGAAAGAAAACCGTTCTTTCGAAGGAATCCCTGTCAACTAAAAATAATTCTTCTCCGATATTGGACGAATAATCTTTAGATTCAAGACCAGTGCCTTCATCAAAAAGTTTAAACGTATCATCTTTATCTTTTTTACCAAAGGTTCTTTCAATCCTATATATTTTATCCCCTTCAGAAAATACGAGACTGCCTCCAAAGACCGTCTCGTCCCATGGCATGAAATGCTCCCTTTCTGTAAGCGTCTTTGTGCTTCTTGAATACGGAAGTCCAAAAAACATCGCCTTAAGGAAATTTGCAAAAGTCGTCTTTCCCCAGCCGTTTTCCTGATGAAAAACATTTATGCCATCAGAAAAATCAAATGACTGGTCTTTTATTTTTCCAAAAGAAGAGATATGACAGGAAATTATTTTCATTCTTCTATCTCCTCTCCTAAAATCGCACGGATCCCAAGGTCAATGATTTTTCCTTTTTCATCCTCAGAAAGCTCTTCATCCCGGACAAGACGGACGAATTCACCCTTCAGTGACCTGTCATTAATAAAGCTGTCATAATCAACATGTATGACAGTCTGGTCATATATCTTAAAAAAGAAAAATCTTTCAGAAAATGTACGTAGAATACGATCCAGATCAATATCAAAATCGGTATTGATCTCGCCTTTTAACACCAACTTTACAATATCTTTTTCGGGAATATCTGAAAGCAGTTCCTCTGCATTTGAGATAATATCAGACATGGTCATTTCAGGATTTACAATAAGTTCCTCCTCATGAAAAATCCTGATGGAAGAAGGGATAAATTCAGTTCTGATCTTTCCACCCTCTGCATCAAGGAGGACAAAGCCCTTTTCCCCGCATTCATCAAAGCCTCTGCCCTCAAGACAGCCAGGGTAGCACCATACGCCCCTGTCATCCAGCTTTTCAAGCTGGTATTTATGAATATGACCGAGTGCGAGATAGTCGATATTTTTATTTCTGAAATCAGGAATTACAATTGGATTCTGAACCCCATTAAAGGTCTCTGAAACCTGACCATGGAGCATTACGATATTTATCTTCGTCCTGTCAAGGACAAGATTGCCGGAGAGATTCCTGGCATTTTCTTCCGTCAGCTCACGACCCGTAATCACAACATCATCGTAGGTATAGGAAGTCCACTCATCGGCACTGAATAATTTAAAATTCGAAGGGATTTCTATTTCGCCTGAATCCTCGATAAAGTCGGCATTGTCGTGATTTCCTTTAATGTATAGAAAATCAATATCCGGGTGATCATCAATCGCAGACATTACCCGCTCACGGGCAGTCTTCTTTACATGCGTCTTATCGAAAAGGTCACCGGAAAGCATAATAACTGAGACCCCATTCGACGAAGCGTACGAGACCATATTTTCAAAGGACTGCAGAAGTTCATCCTTGCGGATCTTTGCCTTTGCAGGATCAAAGTTTGTCTGCATCTTTGAATCAATATGCAAATCGGCCGTATGAATAAGGCGCATATACTAAATTTCCCCCTGACCTTAGCTTCAGCCCCTGACAAATGCAGAAACCGCCTCTGCAACCGGCTCTTTTGTAAGACCGAATTCTTTTAATAAATCATTGGCAGGACCGGAAAAACCAAACCTGTCGTAGATACCTATTCTCTTAAGTTTCGTCGGGCACTCTTCAGAAAGAACCTCAGCTACTGCAGAACCAAGTCCGCCAACAATGGAATGCTCTTCTACAGTAACGACCTTTCCAGTCTTCCTTGCAGAATTCACTATGATGTCCCTGTCGATTGGCTTGATGGTAGCAATATCGATGACTTCACAGTCGATACCCGATGCTGAAAGAATCTCAGCTGCACCGAGTGCCTCATTTACCATAAGGCCTGTTGCGATAAGTGTGACATTCTTTCCTTCACGAAGAAGCTTGCCCTTTCCTATTTCAAATTTGAAATCATTTTCATCAAAAATGACAGGAACTGCAAGACGGCCGAATCGTAGATAAACCGGTCCGTCATATTCATAAGCTGCCTTCACTGCAGCCCTTGCTTCTACATCATCTGCAGGATTGATGACGACCATGCCAGGAATCGCACGCATAATTGCGATATCCTCACAGCACTGGTGTGTCGCACCATCCTCGCCAACGGAAATGCCTGCATGGCTGGCGCCGATTTTTACATTAAGATGCGGATAGGCAATAGAATTCCTGATCTGCTCAAAAGCACGGCCTGCTGCAAACATGGCAAAAGAGCTTGCAAATACTGTTTTTCCAGTAGCAGCAATTCCTGCTGCCATAGACATCTCATTTGCTTCCTCTATGCCGCAGTCAATGAATCTCTCCGGGAACTTATCCTTGAACTTTCCTGTCCTCGTTGACTCTGCAAGGTCAGCATCCATGACAATGATATCATCATGCTTCTCACCAAGCTCTACCAAAGCTTTTCCGTAACTATCCCTTGTGGCTATCTTCTTATCAGACATTTGAAAGCTCCTTCATTGCAATATTGTATTCTTCCTCATTTGGTGCCTTGCCATGCCAGCCGGCATTATTCTCCATGAATGAAACGCCCTTGCCCTTTATCGTCTTTGCAATGATGACAGTTGGCATTCCCTTTGTGGCCTTTGCTTCAGCAAAAGCCCTTCTCATCTCATCAAAATCATGACCATTAATATTTATGGTATGGAAATTGAAGGCTTCGAATTTCTTGTCAATAGGATATGGAGAATTCACGGAAGAAATCTCGCCATCAATCTGAAGATTATTGTTGTCAACGATATAGCAGATATTGTCAAGATGATGGCTGCCTGCAAACATGGCTGCCTCCCATACCTGGCCTTCTTCTATTTCGCCATCTCCGAGAAGCGTATACACACGGTAATCCTTGTGATAGATCTTTGCAGAAATGGCCATGCCATTTGCAGCAGAAACGCCCTGTCCGAGAGAACCGGAAGACATATCGATGCCCGGTGTGCCCTTCATATCAGGATGTCCCTGAAGGTATGAGCCAATGTGGCGGAAGGTCTTCAAATCCTCCTTTGGGAAAAATCCTCTTTCAGCAAGTGCACCATAAAGTCCAGGGCAGGTATGTCCCTTTGAAAGCACGAAACGATCCCTGTCCGGATCATCAGGATTCTTCGGGTCAACATTTAATTCTTCAAAATATAAAAAAGTAAATAAGTCTGCTGCCGAAAGAGATCCGCCCGGATGACCTGAAGAAGCATGAAATACCTCTTCTATGATGTCCTTTCTTATTTCAAGAGCTTTCTCAGCAAGTTGTTCGTTCGTCATTTTATAAGATCCTTTCAAAGATTCTTTCTGAATACTACTGCTCCAAATGGAGGAATTGAAACGTGAAGGTTTCCGCCTTTTACTTCAAAATCCTCGGGCATAATAGAATAAAACCTGTCACAAGTCAAGAAAATCCGCTCAATTTTGGTATTCTCCGGAACCTCAGCCTTCCAAACAGGAATGTCTTCTTCTATCTGATACCCCGCAGAATTAATGGCGATTACCATCTTCTGGTCACGGGTGAATCTGCCATAAGAGACGAAATTCTGACCCGTTTCAAGAAAAATAAACGAACCCTTTACGAGTGCAGGATTCAGCCTGTGCAAAGCGATCGCATCCCTGAAGAAATCAATAAGGTCATAATCAGCATGTCCCCAGGGATATGTACGCCTGTTATCAGGATCGGTAAATCCGCATACCCCGGCCTCATCGCCATAATAAATAGTAGGTGCACCAGGCCATGTCATCTGAAGAACAGTCGCTTCCTTCAGGACTGCCTTGTTCACGCCTTCATCCGCAGCGGCAGAGCCTAAAGTCTGTACACGGCCCACCTTGTGGTTTGTTCTGGTAAGAAATCTCGAGTGGTCATGGTTCGAGAGTTCATTCATCGCACAATAAAGAGATGGTGTCATAAACTGCGCCATAAAATGACGCATGGAAAATTCAAATCTCTTTCCATCGCCCAGTGCAGAATCATCCTTCTCATCAGAATGCTTTTCCATGCCTGTAAGGAAGAATGAAACAGGTTCCATGAATGCACTGTAATTCATGATGGTATCCCACTGGTCACCTTTCAGCCAGCTCTTTGCATCACCATAGTGCTCCGCTAAGATGACAGCATTCGGATTCGCCTTCTTTACAGCGTCCCTGAATAGATGCCAGAAGTGATGATTGAAAGCCTCAGAATGTCCGAGGTCTGCCGCCATATCAAGTCTCCAGCCATCACAGTTGTATGGAGGTGAAACCCACTTTGCTGCAATGTGGAGAATATAATTCATGAGTTTTTCAGAGCCCTCATAGTTTAATTTCGGCAGCGTGTCATGTCCCCACCAGCCATCATATTCTTTATTATATGGCCACTTTCCTTCGGGCAGGAAAGAAAAATAATCATGGTATGGACTTTCCTTTGAAACAAAGGCACCTTCTGAATAGCCTTCGAAGCCCTCATAGATTCTTTCCCTGTCAAGCCATTTATTGAATGAACCGCAGTGATTGAACACGCCGTCAATGATGACCCTGATACCCTTTTCATGGCACAGCCTTACAAAATCCGCAAAAAACTTATTCGATGCTTCGAGATTCTTCTGGTTGACTACTCTGTTGATATAGCGTGTGGCGTGCCTGTTATCCGTATCTCCCTGATTTAATGCATCGCCGCCATCTTCAATGATCCTGCCATAATGCGGATCTATGTAATCATAATCCTGGGTATCATATTTGTGATTCGAAGGTGAAACAAACAGCGGATTAAAATATATGACTTCGACGCCGAGCCCCTTCAGGTAATAAAGCCTCTGCTTTACGCCTTCCAGATCACCGCCATAGAAGTTTGCAACATCAAAATTCGCAGGGTTCTGGTTCCAGTCCTCTACTTTGTGCGCATAGGTATCAATATAATGATATTCGCAGTCACACACGTCATTTGACGGATCGCCATTACAGAATCTGTCAACTAAGATCTGGTAGATGACAGCGCCATTTGCCCATTCCGGCGTCTGAAAACCTGGAACGATTCTGAAGGTATATTCAGGCCTTTCATAGCTTGAAACCCCGTATCTGTCAAAAAATATGCTTTCAGATGTCTCTTTTGAAATAATATGAAAACAATACTCGATCGGATGCTCTGCGACCTGGATATTTGCCCTGTAATAGTCAAATTCATCGGTCTCTGTATCGAGGATCATCTTTGCATCGAAATTTCTCGACCTTAAGAATGGCACACCTTTGTCAAGATGCTTCATCCGAAGCCTGATGGTAACCCGGTCTCCGGGCATAGGCTCTACTGGGTACCGAAACTCCCTTGTACCGTCGGAAAATATTGCATTTTTATTCATTTACTGCCTTGTCCTCAAAAAGTGCTTCAAATTCTTCCCTGCCGATTTTCTCCTTTTCAAGAAGAAGGTTTGCGCAGTTGTCAAGAACCTGCCTGTGCTCTGTAATGATCTTCTTTGCCCTGTCATAGCATTCATCTATGATACGTCTGGTTTCTTTATCTATAAGGGAGGAAACCTCATCGCTGTAGCCCTTCACATGACCATAATCACGGCCAAGGAAGACCTCATCGCTCTCCTCATGGTAGCAGATCGGACCAAGCTCGTCAGACATGCCATACTTTGTCACCATGTCCTTGGCTGTCTTTGTGGCTTCCTTAATGTCCTGCGAAGCACCGCCTGTGACATCGCCAAAAATAATTTCCTCAGCGACTCTGCCGCCCATTGCGACAGTGATGTTCTCAAGCATCTCTTCCTTTGTCTCGAAGATCTTGTCCTTGTCCGGAAGCGCCATCGTATACCCTGCAGCACCAGGACCCGTAGGAATAATGGAAACTGTATAAACAGGTCCGACAAGCGGAAGAACATGATAAAGAATAGCGTGACCTGATTCGTGGTATGCAGTAATCTTCTTGTCCCTTTCAGAAACGACACGGGACTTCTTCTCTGTACCGATTCCAACCTTTACGAAAGACTGCTTGATATCTTCCTGGGTAATATAGGCACGGTTTGACTTTGCAGCCTTGATGGCTGCCTCGTTCATGAGGTTCTCAAGGTCTGCACCTGAAAATCCGACGGTAGTCTGGGCGATCTGTCCAAGATCAACATCATCACCAAGCGGCTTATTATTGGAATGAACCTTCAGTATCTCTTCCCTGCCCTTTCTGTCAGGACGGCCGACATAAATCTTCCTGTCAAAACGACCCGGACGAAGGATAGCCGGATCAAGGATATCAACACGGTTTGTCGCAGCAAGAACGATGATGCCTTCATTTACGGCAAAGCCGTCCATCTCGACAAGAATCTGGTTTAACGTCTGCTCTCTCTCATCATGGCCACCGCCAAGACCTGATCCTCTCTGACGTGCAATCGCATCAATTTCATCGATAAATATAATACATGGAGAATGCTTTTTTGCTTCTGAGAAAAGATCCCTGACTCTTGATGCGCCGACACCGACAAACATCTCCATAAAATCTGAGCCGGAAATAAAGAAGAAAGGTACGCCAGCCTCACCGGCAATAGCCCTTGCAAGGAGCGTCTTTCCTGTTCCTGGAGGGCCCTCAAGTAAAAGTCCCTTTGGAATCCTCGCACCAACTGAGGTATATTTACCAGGTTCCTTCAGGAAATCAACGACCTCACCTAACTCCTCTTTCTCTTCCTCAAGACCTGCAACATCCTTGAAGCGGACATGGTTGTCCTCCTTCGTGGTCATCTTTGCACGGCTCTTGCCAAAATTCATCATACGTGAATTCGTACCGCCGACCTGCGCCTGCTGCGAGCTGATAATCATGGTGAATAAGATGAACATCAGCGCAATCACAAGAAGGAGAGGCAGGAACTGTAAGAACCAGCCGTCATGAGGAACATCATTTACCGTATAATGGGTAAAATCCTGGTCATCAAGATAGTCCTGGAATGCATTTACATCTGAAAGGTAAATGGTGTAATCATTCGTATCTGCCTTCAGGTGAACGACAGCGGAACCTGTCGGAACCTCTGAATTCTGCTTGATCGTAACGGAGGTAACATCCTCGTTCTTCAGGTCCTTCTTAAAAGAATTCATTGAATAATTCGAAGTCTTGGAACCGGAAAAAGCATACCAAATAATAATAAAAAGAACTATCAGGAAAATATATAGTCCGATTCCTGTATGTCTGTTCTGCTGTTTCAAAAATTTGCCTTTCTATTACTGATCATCAAAGCTGATAATACCTATATAAGGAAGATTCCTGTATTTCTGGTCGTAATCAAGTCCATAGCCTACAACGAATTCATCCGGAATCGTAAATCCCTTGTAATCAAGGCTCACATCAACCTCACGTCTGTCCGGCTTGTCAAGCATTGCGCACAGCTTTACGCTCTTTGCCTTCCTGTCCTTAAAAAGCTTTGAAAGATAGCAGAGCGTATTTCCCGAATCAATAATGTCCTCTGCAATAATGACATTTTTCCCTTCAGGAGAAATCTCAACATCCTGCTTCAGCTTTACATTGCCAGATGAAACTGTGCCGCTTCCATAGCTTGAAGTAGAAAGGAAATCAAGTGTCACCGGTACTGTAATTCTCTTTGCAAGCTCGCAGGTAAAAAATGCCGCGCCCCTTAATACGCCAATAAGATAAACTTCTTCGCCCTTATAATCGCGGCTAATCTCTTCTCCTAATTCCTTAATTCTGCTTTCAATCTCTTCTTCTGGAAGCATCACACGAATATGCTCGCTCATCACAAATCCTCAAATCTAATATAATTTACTGCTAAAACTTTCTTTGTGCGCTCCGTAATCTTCGCCTTCTCACTGAGCCTCAGGCCGACAGCCCAGAGTACCTCGCTTCCATCGCAGAGAAGCGGTACGCTGTCACGATCTTCCCTTGGTATCTTTTCATTAATGAAAAACCTTCTGAGTGGAATGCTTTCAGACCCCAAAATTGTCTGAATCAGGTCACCGCTTTTTCTGTACCTGACCGAAAGCGCATTGCTTATCTTATCATAATCAAGCCATTTAGTATAGTTTTTTCTAGGAAAATCTTCTGATTGTTCTTTTTCAAATACCCTGAAAGTGAATCTTCCGTTTCCAAAATCGACGGAAACCGGCTCATTTATGCTGTCTTTCTCTAAATTTACACTTTCTGTATTAGCACATGTATATATCCCGGCACTCGATATTTTCTGTGGCACATCTTGTACTGTGTCATTATTTTTTCTGCTTAATGATAAAAATCCATTTTCACAACAGACTGTGACATTCTGGGGAAGATCTGTCTCCTTTTTTGAAGCAGATTTTTGAGAAGTCTCAGCAATAGATAATATGGAATGAATATGTGAATCTGAAATATCCTTTACCGAAATAAGGTTCTGCCGGAGCCACTCAAAAATAATGTATGGTCTTAATACCTGATCATAAGAAAAAAGTAATGACACATCAAAACGCAGATCATTTCCCGATAACTTTCTATTTTCAGTGACTGCCTTTTCTGCAGTTCTTGAAAAATAATCCGACGCCTCCAGAACTTTTTCAGAGCACTCGAAAATATTTGAAACCGCCCTGCTGTTTAGCTTTGAGAATGATGGAATAATGACATGCCGGATATAATTTCTTGAAATATCGTCATCATCATTTGTACTGTCATGCCTGAAGGAATATCCTTTTTCATCAAGATATGACTCGATATCTTCCCTCGTAAGCGGAAGTATCGGACGAATGACCCTGATGCCATTTATCTCTGTCTCAGGGCGGATACCCGAAAGGCCCTTCAGCCCGGTACCCCGCGCCATATTAAAAAGCATGGTTTCAACACTGTCAGAAGCGTGATGTGCTGTTGCAAGGACAAAATTTTCCCCTGAACTTTTTTCTCCAGCATCATCATTTTCTGAGGCAGAAAACGAAATGGCGTCAGTTTTGTTCATGTTGATATTTGTTTCAACAAGGCTGGATTGTGTTGTCTGGGCCTGCTCAGTTTTTGAATGTTCGCGGCTTAAGATAAAATCAGCCATCGTCCTGTACCGCAGTACCCTTGCGCCTTCTTCTAATGTCATTCCGTTTTCTTTTGAAAAGCCAACTGAATCAATTGGAATGGATGCAGCAGGAACACGAATCTTTGAAGCGAAATCAAGCACGAAATCAGAGTCCTCCTTGCTTTCAACGCCTCTGATCCCGTGCTCGATATTCATAATAAAAAGATTACATTTAAGAATTTTGGAAAGTTCCGTAAAGATAAGGGCCATTGCAACAGAATCTGCACCGCCGGACACCGCAAGATAAACAGTGCATCCCTCCTTAACAAGATTCTTTTCCCTTATATATTTAAGGATTTCTGAAGAAACCCGGTTCATTTCTTTCTCTCTCGGAAAATAATTTCGTTCGGCTTCACAAGCCCGCCCTTGCTCCTTGCCATGCTCTCAGTATATTCATCAGACTTGATATACTCTTCATAGTCGGCAAGCTCTGCGGCCTTGTCCTCCTGCTCCTGAAGTTCCTTGGAAAGTGCGGTCTCCTGCTTCTTGTAGGTATGATTCTGGTAAGCAAGCGTACAAAGCTGTACACACATAATGATACCAAGAAAAGTAAATACGATGGCAATATAAAAAAGACCTGACTTCTTCTTTTTTTTCTTCCTAGTACCATTTACTACGTACATTTCCGCCAAAATTCCTAGTTGAAATAAAATTAAACTTAAGAGTTAACGAATATTATAGTTTATAAAAATGCAATTTTCAATAAAAATCTGACATTTTGCACAAAAAAAGTTTCTTTTGGCATCAGAGATAGTCAAACATCTCGTCAGCATTTTCCTTTTTCGTGCTGTCCATAATAGCTTTGACACGGACACTGACTTCCTTCGTGCCAAAAGAGATGGTAATGACATCGCCTTCTTTGACATTCGTGGAAGGCTTGGCAGTCTTTCCATTTACGGTAATCCTCCCACCATCAGCAGCCTCTGCAGCTACTGTGCGGCGTTTGATCAGTCTTGATACTTTTAAAAATTTATCTAATCTCATAAATATACTCTGTCGTCTGAAATACCTTAACCTATCAGCGTAAAACGTTTTTAGCAAAATAAAAGACCGCTCCTATAATAGAAGCGGCCTCTTAAGAACATCAGCAAAATTATGCGTTAACAATATCCTTTAATGCCTTACCAGCCTTAAACTTAGGAGCCTTGCTTGCAGGAATCTTCATCTCTTTGCCTGTCTGAGGATTGCGGCCTGTACGAGCTGCTCTCTCAGATACTTCGAAAGTACCGAAGCCAACGAGCTGAACCTTGTCACCGCTCTTAAGAGCATCAGCTACTGTGTCTGTGAATGCTCTAACTGCTGCTTCAGCATCCTTCTTTGAAAGATCTGCCTTCTCAGCGATTTCAGCAACTAATTCTGTTTTGTTCATAACTTAATCTCCTCCTAATAGGAAAATAATAATATGTTACCCGGAAACGATTTCGTTTCCCCAAACAACAACACTAATATTTATAATGTTTTTCATATATTTTGTCAAGCAAATAAGCATATTTTATAGTATTTTTGGCATTATTCACTAGAACTCTTTCCTAAATTTATTGAATTTAATAAATCGGAAAGCGTACTCAGATAATCCGTATTATTTCCAGATGAATTTTCCGCTCCGGAGCCATTTAGTATCTCGTTTGCAAGATTATTCAATGTACGGTTTACCGAGCCATTTGATGCCGCTGTAGAGCCCGATGCGCAGCCTGAAGCTGTACTGCTCGAGGTCTTGCTGCTGTTTTCCTCAGATGAAGACAGATCAAGCGAAATCTCCGCAGATGGTGAATTTACGAAAAGTGTCTTGTTCCAGTCCTCATAGCCCTCCGCAGAGATTCTCAGCCTATGCCTGCCGTATGTGACTGTATTTGGCGTGTCAAAGGCGATTTCCTGCCCATCTAAGTATATCTTAGCCTCTATGCCGGATGAAGGGCTTAAAAATGTAATCTGGGAGGTCTTGGGGCCATCCCCTTTCATTGTCTCCAGATTCAGTGTCACAGTCTCTCCTGCTGTAACCGTGACGTCCGTCGTCCCGCCATATCCATTCGATGCCACCGTCACAGAATACTGACCTGCCGGCACCTCTATCGTCATGTTGCCATTAATAAGTTCCTTTATCCTGTCGCCAATCTCAATAAGCGAATTATCAAATGTGGAGGTGTTCGTGATCGCAATATATCCGTGTCCTGTCGTCACAATGATCGAGACAAGATCTGTGCCAAGGGTAATGAGTGACAGTGTGTCAGTCTCTGTAACAGCAGTAATATCTATAAGCGTATTATCAGAGAAGACCTGGGTTTCATCTGAAAGCCTGTAATTGTCTCCATAAAAGGAAAATATATTTTTATCCCTGTCAAATGAAAACTCATTTACATCATCGAACCGCTCTACCTTGTCAGAAAGCTGAATACTTTTCAGCGCACCGCCGTCCAGCTTGTCGCCAAGAACCACCACTTCACCGCAGGACAGGCTGCTTAAAGGCATAAAATTGCCATATTTGTCCAGAAATTCCGTAGCAAGTGAATAATTATACCTGAATAAACTGTCTTCTGTAAGATTCTTTACCGTGACCGTTTCATCTGTGGGGTTAATTTCTTCTATGACATAAAGGGAGGAAGTATCCACGGCATCATAGGAAGAAAGCGCATCTGCGCCGGAAGCGTCTGCTCCAGAATTAAGGCTTCCTGACATCTGCGCCTGATAGCCACCAGAATATGATGAATCATTCATTCCGCAGGCTGAAAGCGGAAGAATCAATAGAATTAACAATACTACTGCAACTATTTTCTTTTCAGGAATCTTACTTACAGCCCTCATATACGAACGGTTCTCCATGCTTAATAACATTAATAATAGATTTTGTAAGAGAAATAAGGCTATCTCTCTCATTTAATTCTGGATTCTTAAGAACGATTGCCAAAAGCTCATCAAAAATAATTCCCATGGATGGACCCTTATCAATGCCCATTTCGATTAGATCCCTGCCCTTTATTGCAAGATCTCTTACAGATAATGCATCATTTTCAGAACAGATCTCATCAAAATAGCGTCTGCTCTCTGAAACCCGATTCAGCTTTTCTTCCCTGTGGAAATCGCTCTGCCCCATGACGTCTGCATGACGAAGTTCAAGAAGCAAAGGATAGATTTCTTTTCCCATTCCGGAAATCTCATGGCGGATATTTTCTATCGTAAGCGCCGGCCTGTCGTCATGCCGCTCAACAAGCACCCTTACTTTGTCAATCGTCGCATTATCATACTTGAGCCGCTTCATGATATTCACTGTCATGGCAGCGCCAAGCACGGGATGCCCAACGAAATGGTCATGCCCCTTTTTGTCTGTCTTTCTTGAAACCGGCTTTCCTATATCGTGGAAGAAGGCTGCAAGCCTCATGATGTGGTCATTTGAGACATTCTGCATGACACGGATCGTATGCTCGCCAACAGTATAAAGATGGTGTACCGTATTCTGCGGACACTCTAAACATGCATCCCACTCTGGAAGAAATACCTTTGATAATCCGAGTAAATAAAACTCGCGTGCAAATTCAGGATGATCAGAAATAAGCGTCTTCTCAAACTCGACACGGATCCGCTCTGCAGAGACCTTTGAAAGTGTCGGGGCGAGATCCTTTATTGCCTCATACGTGCTTTCTTCAATCGAAAATCCAAATCTGGCTGCAAATCTGACCGCACGCATCATGCGGAGTGCATCCTCTGAGAAACGCTCACGGCTAACACCGACACAGCGGATGATGCCTTTTTCAAGGTCCTCACGGCCATTAAAAAGATCAATAATCCCTGCTTTTTCCGAATACGCCATCGCATTAATCGTAAAGTCGCGTCGCTTTAAGTCCTCATCTAAGTTCTTTACAAATTCGACATTGTCCGGATGCCTGCCATCAGAATAATCCCCATCTATCCTGAAGGTCGTGACCTCATAGCTTCTGCCGTGAAGCCGCACTGTGACCGTGCCATGCTTTATGCCAGTATCTATCGTCCTTTGAAATACGGCCTTCACTTCTTCTGGTGAAGCAGACGTCGTAATATCCCAGTCGTCTGGTGTCTTGCCAAGGAGAGAATCCCTTATACATCCGCCGACGGCATAGGCTTCGTACCCTTTTCCTTCAAGCTCAGAGATAATAAAAGAGACATCTCTGGGCAGCACGATTTTCACATTGTCATTTGTACCCATAAATGTCTCCTTTCTTTTCTTTAGTATGCCTTGCCCCAGTAAACAAGCTTGTGTGCAGGCTTTCCGCAGCAGATGCATTTACCATCAATCGGCTCTGCACCAAATGGCATGCAGCGGCTTGTCGCAGTAGTGTCAGCCTTAATCTGGTTCTCGCAGGCCTCATCACCGCACCACATTGCCTTTACAAAGCCAGGCTTGTTCTCAATGCAGTCCTTGAATTCATCATATGTATGCGCTTCAGAAATATGGGTATCCATATACTTCTTTGCCTTGTCGTAAAGAGCCTGCTGCTCTGTGTCAAGAAGCTCCTTGACCTTTTCTGCGACCTCAGAGATATCGACCTCGGTCTTCTCCCTGTTGTCGCGGCGAACAAGCACGCACTTGCCTTTTTCAAGATCCTTCGGTCCGATCTCGATACGAAGCGGAATGCCAAGCATCTCTGCCTCTGAGAATTTCCAGCCAGGTCTCTTGTCAGAAAAATCTGTCTTTACGGAGAAGCCTGCCTTCCTAAGTGTAGCTTCGATTTCCTTTGCCTTTTCAGAAACACCCTCGCTGTCCTGACGGATCGGAATGATAATAACCTGTGTAGGTGCGATTCTCGGAGGAAGTACAAGGCCTGAATCATCACCGTGTACCATGATAATGGCGCCGATCATTCTGGTAGAATAACCGAAGGAATTCTGGTGAACATAGTGAAGCTGATTATCCTTGTCTGTATACTGGATATCAAAAGCCTTTGCAAACCCATCGCCAAAGTCATGGCTTGTGCCGCACTGAAGAGCCTTGCCATCCGGCATGAGAGACTCGATCGTGTAGGTATTTTCAGCACCAGCGAATTTTTCCTTGTCGGTCTTCTGTCCCCTTACGACAGGAATCGCAAGAACTTCCTCAGTGAAATCTGCATAGACATTCAGCATGCGGATGGTGAATTCTTCGCACTCCTCTGCTGTAGCAAAAGCAGTATGACCTTCCTGCCATAGGAATTCTGATGAACGAAGGAAAGGACGCGTCGTCTTCTCCCAGCGGACAACTGAGCACCACTGGTTATATGTCTTCGGAAGATCCCTGTAGGAATGAACCAGGGTCTTATACAGTTCGCAGAACATGGTCTCTGAAGTAGGTCGTACGCAGAGTCTCTCCTCGAGTTCATTATTGCCACCCTTCGTGACCCAGGCTACCTCAGGTGCAAAGCCTTCTACATGGTCCTTCTCCTTTTCAAGAAGTGACTCCGGAATGAGCATTGGAAGATAAACATTTTCAACGCCATTTTCCTTGAACCTTGCATCCATCTGTTTCTGGATATTTTCCCAGATGGCGTAGCCATTGGGCAGGTAATTCATAAATCCCTTTATTGAGCTGTAGCTCATAAGACGTGCCTTCTTTACCACGTCCGTATACCACTGTGTAAAATCTACTTCTCTTGCTGTAATCTCTTCAACAAGCTTCTTTTCTTCTGCCATCACTTTCTCCTTAAAAATTATGCTTACAAACACTTCACTATTTACGATTTTGTAAATCGCAGTTTTGCAGCTATTATCTATTTACCCAGGTCTCAGCTATTGCTTAAAGCCCAGAAAATTACAAAATTAATCTCACACCTTAAATCGGTATCCGCATCCCCACACAGTCACAATATACTGCGGATTCACCGGATCTGCCTCTATTTTCTCACGAAGCTTCTTTATATGAACGACTACCGTTGCAATATCGCCATAGTAATCATTATCCCATACTTCTTTAAAGAGCTCCTCTTTTGTGAATACCTGATTCGGATGCTCCATAAAGAAAAGCAGGAGGTCAAACTCTTTCGTCGTAAGGCGCTTTTCCTGTCCTGAAACAAAAACACGTCTTGCCGTCTTGTCAAGCTTTATGCCTCTGATATGAAGGACATCACCTGTAAAATCCCTGTCTTCGATAATGCTCTGATACCGGTTGAGGTGTGCCTTCACGCGCGCAACTAATTCTCCTGGTGAAAATGGCTTTGTAATATAATCATCTGCGCCAAGACCAAGTCCGCGGATCTTGTCAATATCCTCTTTCTTTGCCGTCACAAGAAGAATCGGAATATTCTGATCCTCCCTGATTTTTTTCAGAAGAGTAAAGCCATCCATCTTTGGAAGCATGACATCCAGAATGATGAGATCATATTTTCCTGTGAGCGCAAGGTGATAACCCTGCTCACCATCAATCGCCAGATCTACCTGAAAAGATGCATTCTCTAAGTAATCTTTTTCAAGGTCAGCTATTGCCTCTTCATCTTCTACAATAAGTATCTTCGCCAAGTGTTTTTCACGCTTTCTTTAGCATAAAATCCATAGTCGTTCCATGCCCGACGCTTGAAACAGCATATATCTTTCCGCCGTGTTCTTCAATGATTTTCTTCACGATGGAAAGTCCAAATCCGGAACCTTTTATCCTTGAGTTCCTGGATGCATCACCACGGAAGCTCCTGTCAAAAATATAGGGAAGGTCGTCATTACTTATTCCAATGCCATTATCTTCTATTTCAGTCTTGATGAAATCACCATCTTCATAAACCGAAAGCGAAATCATCTTCTCGCCATCACCCATATATTTGACAGAATTATTAATAATATTATGCACCACGCGTGCAATCTGCTCCCTGTCAATCGAAAATGAGGACTCAGGGCTTACATTGTCATGATAAATGAAATTGATTCCCTCATTTTCAAGATCGAGTCGGATCTCATCAGAAAGATCATCATAGTAATCCCTGACGGAAACCTTCTCGAAATTGTAAGGAATGCCATTTGTGCCAATCTTGCTGTAAAGTGATAATTCGTTTAATAGCGAATTCATCTCATCGGCTTTATTGATGATGGTATTCTCGTATGAGAGCCTTTTCTCATCTGTCCTGCAGACTCCGTCACGAAGTCCTTCGGCGTAGCCCTTTATCGAAGTAAGCGGCGACTTCAGATCATGTGCAATATTTGAAATAAGCCTTTTCTGTTCTTCCTCTGCCTCGTACTGTGCCTGTGAACTTTTGTAAAGTGCATTCCGCATTTCCTCAAAAGCCGAAAGGACATCGGTAAGCTCATCATTCCCACGGATGTTTATATGGAAATCATAATCGCCATCCTTGATTCGCTTTGCGGCATCCTCAAGATCCTTCATCCTGGGGTAAATGGAACCATAGGTCCAGCTGATCAATATAAAGGCAGTAACTATTAGTATAGCAAAAACCGCAGTAAAAATGTTAAAAAATAATGTCTTCGCATCATTTGTAAGCATCGTTGCGATTTTGTTTGTATTGTCAATGACAAAAAGCTCGCCCGTGAGAAGCATCAGGGCGAGCGGAACAATCAGAATAATTAGGAATGAAACAATCAGCCTGTCTTTTAATTTCATTGCCGCCTCCAAAGCTAAAATCACTTTGACTTTTGCGCACGGCTGAATCCATGATTCAACAGCATAATTTACTGTGTCAAAATCACTTTTAGCCTAGACAATGAATTATATCACAACTATAACTTTGCTTACAATATGAAGTTACGAATGGAAAGACGCGTAAACTGTAACTCACAGTATCTTCGCAGCGGCAGTCGCAAGCGGGCTTCGAACAGACTCGGTGTCCTTAAAGGTAAGCTGCATGCAGAGAGGATTCCCGGCCATCTTTTCAGCGATGTAGGAAAGTCCGTTTGACCTCTTTGAAAGCTTCGGCGTATCGATCTGATCTGGGTCTCCAAGAAGAACTAATTTCGTTCCAAGACCGGCTCTAGTTACAAGGCTCTTGACCTGAATCGGGCTCATGTTCTGGACCTCATCGACGATCATGAAGCTTCTCGGAATCGAACGGCCTCTGATATAGGCAAGTGAGCAGATGTTGATGACGCCTGTCTGCATCATGTCCTGAACCTGCATGTCAATCTGTGCGAAATCCTCCTTTGAGCCTTTGCGGAGAAGCTCACGGACATTGTCATAGAACGGCGCAAGAAGCGGCGTCATCTTTTCCTCGAGTGTGCCTGGAAGAAATCCGATGTCTGCATCAGAAAGCGTATTTGATCTCGTGATGATGACCTGATCGTAAAGCCTGGTCGATGCACTGTCGTAGGTCTGGTCAAGCGCGGCAGCAAGAGAAAGATACGTCTTTCCTGTACCAGCTTCGCCCTTTAGGATGACAAGCGGGATTTCATCTGCCGGAGCAGTCAGCGCATGAAGCGCAAATGCCTGTCCTTCATTCTTCGGCCTGACTCCGCCGAATACGGTCATCTTCGGATCAATGAGATGGTAGGCCTTGTCCTTATAATATGTGAGTGCTGAATGATTGTCTGCCTTGAAGCGTACGAATTCATTTTCAACAAGTTCATCCTCTGTAGAAATATCCCTGAGTTCGTATAGATTGTCAATCGTCGCCTGATCTGTCTCGACCTCGATACGTCCTTTATAAATCTTGTTTACATCGACTTCGTCGTTGTGATAGCCCTGGGCATGAATTCCATTCGCAAGGGCTTTGATTCTCATCGCAGCATCATTGGTAATGAGAAAAGTGCCTTCTGGATTTTCATCGGTCATCGAACGGGCTGCGGCAATGATTCTGTTATCAGGCTTGTCAAGACTCCAGCCCTGAGGTAACGAGCCATCGAGATGATCCATCTCGATTCTGAAGGTACCTCCGTTTCCTACCGGATAGCCGCCTGTATAGCTTCCTTCTGAATGCCTGAATGAGAAAATTTTACGAATACTTTCACGGGCAGAATATCCAGTCTCGCCTGGAGCAGTTTTCAGATGATCTAATTCTTCAAGCGTGGTATTTGTGATGACTACGTCGTTGTCATCGAGTGAGAAAATGATTTCTCCATCCGTCTGGATCAGGATGTTCGTGTCGAGAATATAGGTCTTTTTCATTTAATCTCCTTGTGTTAACAAATCTGGAGAATTTCAGAAATCAGAAGCATGCCTGTAATTCTAATATATCTCCACGAAAAATGAATCTGGAGCTTTTCGTTGCATTACGTATTCGCTGCCGCAACATCATTATGTTGATATTCTACCATTCTTTATTCTCAATATATAGTATGTTTTTGAAAATTTTTCGAGATTTTTACATGGCGTGTGAACGGTAATGCATAATACATCACTTCAGCTCGATGCTATCTGCGACATAAATATTCCACTTTGAATTTACTGCTTTGAACATTGCCTTACATTTGATCAAAGGATTCTTTGTGTATTCAATCAGATAAATTTCGAGCCCATCCTTTTTTCTGGCATCAAGATATTTAAGATATTCTTTGGTCGATGCCGCATCATTCCTGCCATATTTCTTGGTATCAGCATCATAAGAAGAATATACAGATTCCTGACAGATCCCATCGCAGATGAGATAGGCAGGAGAGCCGCTCTTAATGTAAGCTTTTACAAAATCCTTGCCGCCATTGATGATGACGGGAAAGCCCGTCGACTTTACAATCAGAAGAATATTGGAAAGTGAAGTAAAAGTCTCCTCATCTTCCCCCAGCTCATCATATACATCGATATTATCAAGGAAAAATCCATCATAGCCTGCATTTATGCATTCATCACAAAGATCGGAGATGTGCTGCTGCCAAGAAGCGTCCGTCACATCGACCCAGAACTCATCATCAAACCCATCGTATTTTTTCTTCTCGAGCGTCTTAAAATCATCATAGTAATCCCTGAATGTCTCGAGCGAGCCGACATTGATGTAGGCATAGCAGAGTGTCCCGCTGCTCTTTAGTTCCTGTAGCTCTTCCGAAGAAAAATTGTCCGGATCAATCACGACAGTTTCATATTTCTCTGCCTTCTTATAGTTCTTCCCATGAAGTGCATTCAGCACTGCAAAAGATGAATTCTTTGCATGGAAGGTGAGCGTGAGAAACAGCACGATAAAGAAAAGTACAACGATGACTATTATGATTATTGCTGCAGCCAATGGCTTATGCTTATTATTTTTCTGTTTCATATTCACTTTCTGGCTACCACATACATGCCATTCCAACTTTGTGGTAGCTGAAATGACAAAACATCAAATTTTTCACTTGATAAGAGACTTAATGACTGCATTTATAGTCTTGCCATCGGCTTTACCCTTGAGGTCGCCCATGACAGTCTTCATGATTTTGCCCATGTCCTTTGTAGCGACAAGGTCGGAATACTTCTCTGTGATGTATGCCTTGACTTCATCCTCACTCATGAGCTTTGGCGCATAGGATGCAATGAGGTCATAATTGTACTGGTACTGAGCCTTGAGGTCAGCCCTTGATTCCGGGCATGTATCAAGCTGCTCCTTTGCAGACTTGAGTTCCTTTAATATCGTCTTGTCAACAAGCTCTTCAGGAATATTCTCTCTGTCGCCGGCATTGATTCCAGCCATCTTTACGGCAGAGACAAGTGAAGAAATGACTTCCTTCTTCTGCTTGTCGTGATCCTTCATTGCCTGCATCATATCTTTTCGTAGTGTGCCTAAATCCATTTTTATAAACTTCCTTTCCATAAAAAAGATGGTTTCATTATATCACTAATGAAACAAGGCTGCATTCAACGGGAAGTATAATATTTCTCTTTGCATTGAAAATCCCAGCCTCAGATTTTCTCATGGTACTATGCAACTAAACATTAAATTATTGTAACTATTCCCGAAGTCCATGCATTCACTGCAGGTACTACTTTTAGAACTGGGTAGTTACAAATTATCTTTCATAGGAGGTGTATTATGAGAAAAATAAAGAAATTTCTGATGGCGGTTGCCATCGCATCAACAGTTGCTGCAGGCCTTTACGGATGCGGGCAGACTGGCGGCGCCGGAGATTCTGCTGTTTCAAAGAGCAGCGATTCAAAAGAGTCAAAAAATTCATCAAAGGATTCAGGCTCGTCAGAAAAAGCGGATGAAAAAGATGAGGCCAAGGTTCCTGAATTTAAGACAGATGCAACGATTGAGTCAACAGTTCTTCTTGACCAGGATGGCATCAGGATCACAGCACAGGAGCTGACATATACGGGAAACTCTCCTGAATTATCACTTCTCCTGGAGAATAATACAGATAAAAATTTGAATTTTGTATGCGGTTCCATTGGCTATAGTGTGAATTCTGTAAATGGATATATGTTTCCTGATATTTATGTGAATTCTGATATTACTGCAGGTAATCAGTCAAATGAAACAATTGATTTTAACTATCAGGAGCTTCAGCTTTATGGAATAAATGAAATCGCAGAAATCCAAATAGGCTTTGACATTACTGATGATGATTATAATGATGTCCTGGAGACAGGTCCGCTTCAGATAAAGACCAGCGCATTTGACAATTATGATTTCACAAAGGACACTGTGAAGGAGGCCATGTCAAACAGCGCGCTGCTGCAAAGCCTTGATGTTACACTAGATTATTCTTCTGAAGATGAACTCTATAATGATGGCGGCGTCACTTCAAATGCTGCATTTGCACTAACGAATAAATCTGGGGATAAGCAAATATTTGTCGAAGCTTACAATTCCGGCTCATCACCTGTCTATGTCTCTATAAGCGATATCGAGGCAAATGGCATCGTTGTCTCTGACGGAAGATGGACTGCTGAATATGTAAACCCTCAGAAATACGTATTATTAAACATTGATCTGAATCAGGCAATTGAAAATGGTGGTGCATCAGTCGATGCTGCTGATGTAAATGAATTAAAATTCAAGATGGTTCTGCTTAACGAAAAAGCTGCTGAGGTGTCTTCCGAGAAGGAAGTAACACTTACTATGGGAGCCGGCGAGACTACTGCCAAAGTCGAAGGGCAGGAAGTTTACAATCAGAATGGAATCAAGTTTACTTTCGCTGGAATGAATACGGATAAGAATGATGATACACACTTCACATTCTATATTGAAAATTCTTCAGGAAAAAATATTGATGTAAACCTTGACGGACTTGCCCTTAATGGAACAATGGTCAGCGCATTAGAAAACTGCAGTGTCGAGGATGGAAAGACTGGCACGCTGGATGTTGAGTTAATGGAATTCCAATTCGATAATGCAAAATTGAAACCAGAAGATGTCACTAAGGCAGAGTTCACATTTGAAATCAAAGATGATAATTATGACACGATTGACAAGCCGGTGATCGATGTGGATATTAAGCAATAAATTTTCAAAGAAATAACTAATGTTTTTTCAGGAGCTGAGTGCTCCTGATTTTTTTTGAAATAAATAAGCTTGCAAAATCGGTTTGAAAGCTTTCATTCACACTATTACTTTTCAAATTAATATCAGGCTTCCTGAATGTCAGACAGCTTCTCCCAATCTGAAAAATACTTTTTAGCCTGCTCATCTGATAAGTTAAATTTATTTTTGATATTTAATATGATAGCCTCGTTAGATTTCTTTTCTTCATGAAGAAGATCAATCCTGCCATAGACTTCGCCTTCAATACGGCCTTCTACTCGACCTTCTTTGCAGCCTTCACTTTTACCTTTTTTATATGCTTCCGTATCAGGAAATTTTAATATCTGTCCACCCATAATAACTTTCACTCCTTTGACAACATTTTCGTATTTTTTTGCCAACTCATCAGTAACATTGTTTAGAAGATTTATTATCTCACGTTTCTGAAAAAATGTTATATCGCCTTTTGTTTCCTCTTCTGATAGCATTCTAATAATTTTTTCATAAACTTTCAATAGACTTGCGAGCTTATCATTATCAGTGTTTATTTTTTGAAGGTCATTTTCATATAAAAATAATGTAAAAGGAATTAGCACATATAATTTTATAATGGTTTAGAAATTTAAGACAGTAACTCGGACATTTTTTAATGAATCTGATACACTCGATCTAACAAGGAAAGAGAGGTCAGACCACATGTCCAAGTCACGCAGAAATTTCAGTGCCGAATTCAAAGCCAAGCTGGTGATAGAAGCCCTGGAAGGCGAGAAGCCTTTGAATCAGATCGCCACCGAGAACGGAATCCAGCCCAATCTCCTCCGGAACTGGAAAAAGGAGTTCCTCGAAAACGCCTCCTCCGTCTTTGATGACAAGAAGGAGGAAAACCTCCGGGAAAAGCTCACGGAGGAGCGAAAAGAGAAAGCTGCGTACGCCAAGAAGGTCGGCCAGTTGACCATGCAGGTCGACTGGTTGAAAAAAAAATCTGAAGAAACTTTCGGACCTGACTACGAGAGTAAATTTAGTCCGAAACCTTTTGACGACTAAGGAAATCCCCGTTTCTCAGGGAGCAGACCTTCTGGATATCAACCGCACCAGCGTCTATTACGAAAGCACCCCGGTCTCTGATGAAGAACTTGAATGCAAGCGGATCATCGACCGGCTGCACACGGACAACCCTGCATGGGGAGCCCGGCAGATGTCCTCACAGCTGAAGCAGCGTGGCCACAATGTAGGGCGGAGAAAAGCCCGCAGATACATGGCCGAGATGGATATCTTTCCCATCTATCCGAAGATGAACCTTTCCAAGCGGATGCAGGAGGCAAAGGTGTGTCCTTACCTTCTCCGCAATGCAGTTATCGACGCGCCGAATCAGGCCTGGTCGATTGATATAACCTACATTCCCACCAAACATGGCTTCCTTTATCTGACGGCGATCATCGACTGGTACAGCCGGTATATCGTCGGCTGGGATGTCGATGACACTCTGGATACAGCAATGGTCATCCGGGCCTGTGAGAAGGCCTTTCAGGTAGCAAAACCGCAGATTCTGAACTCGGATCAGGGCTGTCAGTTTACAAGCGACCGCTATCGCGAGTTCATCCGCGAAAACGGAATCCGCCAGAGTATGGACGGCAAGAGCCGCTGGGCGGACAACATCATGATTGAGCGATGGTTCCGGAGCTTTAAGTACGAAGAGGCTTATCTGACCGAATACAACAACATCCGAGAGGCGAGGATTGCCATTGCCCGATATATCCACAGCTACAACTTTGAACGTAATCATTCAGCCATAGGCTACGAAACTCCGGCATCCCGGTATCTTCCGGCAATGCTCCTGGACGCTGCCAAGGCTGCTTGATATATCAACGGAGATGAGGGGGCTCCTTCTTCTCCCCGCCACTTATCAACAAGCAAGGGATTCATTAAAAAAGCCAAGTGTTTTTGTCTTGACAACTGAACCACTATAATCCCTGTTGTCCCTAATTTTTCAACAAATTTTTCTGCCGGAATTTTTCCTCTCATAAAATCAAAAGAAAGAAGTATGATTTTCTCTGATGAAGCCTCAAGTTTTTTTGCAAAATCTGTATCAGACAATTTACTTATTTCTTCTATATTTGAATTGCTAAGAAATTCATTTACATAGGTGATAATCGATGAACGAACGTCATTAAGGCAATCGCTTTTTGCAACATTAATAAAGCATTTAATATATTTGGGCACTGCCTCCTTATATGGCCCTGCAATCTTTTTTGCAGCTTCTTTTGCACTAGTCTTTTTTAATAACACATCAAGAAGTACTTCAAAAATGGCATCAACAGAAACATCTGGAATGTATCCTTTTGCCTCATTATGTGCGTGCTCTGCAATTTTTTCTGCTTTAGTCATTATGTCCGAATTATCCATATGATTTTCTCCCACAAGTCATACTAAAATGTCATAAATAATATTCAACTAATTCAAATAGCATATCTAACATATTAAAATTTTTCATTTTTTATTTTAATTCACCAGAATTCTGTAATCAATCATTTATTTGTACATTCAGTGCATCCCTATTTTCTTCCTCAAAACTCTGAATCTCATTCTGAATTTTCTCAAATTCGGCATCATTTGTTTCGCAATCAAGAAAGTAATGTAAGATATTGTATTCCGCCCGAATTACCGAATCAGACTGGACGAGACTTTTGCAGTAATCCATCGACTGATTCAGGATATTCTTTGCTTCATCAGGATTGCCGGATTCGAGGTACATATTTGCTGCCGGGATTGCATACTGCTCAAGATAGATTAGGCGGCCAGCAAAAATCTGATCGGCAATTTCACCTGCCGCATTTATGTTTTCATTCAGCTTTTCAAAATTTGGAACTATGTATGTATAGTACCAGCCTGAAACCATATGAAGTCCAAGTGTTTCGAGAGAATAATGCGGTGCATCCTTCTTTATTACCTGCTCTGTGCTATGAAGCATAGTGCCAAGCATCAATTTTCTATCATCATATTTTCCAGAGCGGATCATTACATTTACTTTGCCAAGCGTAAGGCGTGCATCAGAAATTCGGGCATGCTTCTCATTTGATTTGCTAAAATACTTAATGGCATTTTCAATAGATGAAAATAATAATTTCAAGTTCTGGGAATCTTCAGAATAGTTTCCATCAACCAAAAAATCATAGATGGATGAGAGCGACTCATAGTAATATCCCATCAGCCAGTCCACACTCTGTTCATTTAATGGTACTTTCTGAAGCTTAGCTGGAATAATTTTCATACCATCATTTCTATTTTGCTTTGAGGCATTCGTATCAAGCTTTTCATCCAATCCTTCATAATATTTTCTCATCAGTTCAGTTGTCTCAAAAGCTTTGTCTGGCTCACCCTTTAGCAGATATGCATCAACGATTTTATCAAAAATTTCATGGTCTCGTGACGGATTAGTTAATACAGTTTGCGTGATTCTCCAAGTCCCTTTTTCAATAATAAAATTGTCATACTCCGTTGGCAGATTGATGATTGTCGTATCTAGTAAACGCAAGAATTTCTCACTTTTGCAAAATATCTCATCAATGGAAAATGACTTGATGAGTTGTCTTGCAAACTCCAGGTGATCCATATACTGTTCCTGATTCTGGTGGTCAGGATTCTGATAGAGCTCTCCATTGCCATCAATATATGAACTGATTTCATCGATGATGGCATTTAATTGTATGATCTCCTCATCTGTCCAATGCATGCTGCGTGCCATTTCAAGATAGAAAGATTCAAGGATAAATCTCCCGTTTGAAAGATATGCCCACTTTCTTTCAAGCAGGAAATTAAATGCATCACGGGTTTCCAGAGAAAAAAGTTCCATGGTGTCTTTGATAACAATCCCACCATTTTCAAAAAGTGATGCGAATTTCAACACCAGATGCGTTTCTTCATCAAGATCAGCAGAATCTACCAGGTGATACAAAATATTTTTCACAGATTCATGTGCATACTTTCCATTTTCAGACACAGAAATTTTTTCTCTGGCAATATTTGAAAAGCCTTCAATATTCATCTGCCGCAGAGCTTCTGTAAGAGAAATATCCTTTGCCTTCACGCTCTTTGCAATAAGCTCTACAGCAAACGGATGATAATTGATTTCGGGCAAAAGATCCTGCAACGCCTGTTTTTCAGCAAATGAAATATCTCTTGAAAGATGATAATGAAAAAGTGCCTCTGCCTCTTCAATATTTAATGGACCAACATCAATTCTTTTGAAGCCTTCTGAAAGTGCCTTTTCTTCAGTTGTAATAATGACCTTCCATCCAAGATTTATTATTCTGTCCAGATTCTCATCAAAGCGGTCATAATTACATAGCACGAGGACATCGTTTTCACTCTTCAGAATTTTTGAAAGTGCACGGGTCTTCTCAGCAAAATAAGCTACATCAGAATCATTCACTGTTCTCTCAAGTCCGTTTACCATGAAAATATTGTCGTCATTTATCATTGAAAGAAGCGAGCCGGTGTAATTCACATAGATAATATTATCGAAAGCTTCACGATTTTCGCTGAGGAAGAAACGCACTATTGCGCTACGGCCAATGTACCTTGGACCTGTGAGAAATATGACATTCCCATCGAAATATTTTGTTTCTTGATATTGTGGCTCTTTCTGAAATATTTCATTTTTCTCGGAGCGATATATATTCGACTGGAATGCATCGTTTGCGCTTACATAATTTGCATATGCAAAACTTGTGGCATTCTGACATTCAAGAAAATTAGAAAGTTCGTGGATTTCCTTCTCCCTTCCAATCAGGACCTCCTGTCCATAAAGCCCAAATGAATCCAAAAACAGCTTCTCTTTGTCAAAAACACTCACTGTTTTTTGAAGCAGAGTTATTGCATCTGAGACATCCTGAAACCTGTCCGGAATATAATTTGAAAGGGTCCTGTGAAAAAATTCAGTGATGAGACTATACAGTTTTTGATTGTAAATTCCCTCCTGATTCTTAAGCAGATCAAAATCAAAAACCGCATCTTTTTCGCTTGCACTGGCATCAGGCGTTTCGCCAAAAATACAAAAAAACAAAAGCGCGCCGATGCCATAAACATCTGTCGCCTTGCTGATTTTCCGCCTGTCGCCTCGTACGAGTTCAGGAGCAGAAAAGCCCCTTGTAAAAGACAGCCTGTATTCGAGAGCGTTTTCTATTTCATTCATTGGAACGAGCGAATCAAAATCAAAAAGCTTTACGATTTCCGGCGTCTCGTCAAATGACATGATATTGTCCGGCTTTATGTCAAGATATAGAAAGCCTGCATCATGAATTTTCTTAATGGTCTTTGCCGTGCTTATGACATATGTCACTTTATTTTTAAGACTCTCATCGAGACACTTCGTAAGAGATTTTCCAAAAATCTTTTCTGAAACAGTATAGACTGTATTATTTTTCTCATAAATATTCAGGAAATTAATGAGTGAATTCGTCTCAATATCTTCGTAGAGACTGTTCTCGACTTCGAAGGATCTTCTGAATAATTCCTTTTCATTTTCAAAGCCTGATGCTTCATCAGAAGATACTGAATGGTCGCAGTCAGCATTGCTCGAATATTCCGTAGAAGATATCAATTGACTGTCGCCTACATTTTGCTTATCAGAAGCTACCGAAAGACTGCCATCTAGATTTCTAATAATATCAAGATAATATGGATAGCACTCCTTTATAATGACGCGTTTTTTCTGATTTGAATTGTTAAGATAATATGCTTCGTAGGCAATCGAAGACGCACCTCTCCCGATTTCTGAATCAATCATAAATGATACAGCGCCATTTTGATTTTCAAAATTTAATTCAGTTTCTTTTCGAAGGGCGGTTCTTTTATCCATAGCAAATTTCCAGCAAACTTTGATACTATTACAGCACAAACGTTAAGCATTCTTAAAAAGATATCAAGCCGAATATCATTAAACCAAACTTTGAATCTTTGCATCAAAAAATGCTATAGCGCACAATTTTTATACCTGCTTTAGATGATACAACGGTATCATAATTCCCCGGTATTTTCGCCGCAAAGTCTGTCGATTTCTGCCTCTTTATTTTCATAGATAATCCCGAAAATCTGCCTGAATGTGCTTAGTGGATCTGCACTCATATTTGAATACATGAAAAACCAGTCGTACGGATTTCCTGCGTAAAGCTCTGGATAGCCTGACTCAATCAGGTATCGATTCATATCCTCTATCGAGCGGAGGTTGTCATCTTTTTCAGCCTCAAAATATCCTTCATCGCCGGTCGTATTTACGACCTCCTTTACCCAGAATCGGTAGAACGAAAGTAGAATCAACCACTTTCTATAGGTCTCATTTTTGACATTTTTGTCTTCGAAAATATTGATCAGGCTCGACCTCGTAGGAAATTCTTTTTCAGCTTCAATCCTAAAAAATTCATTGTCTTTTAAGATGTCATTTATGGTTCGTTCCTTATTGAATGCCTTCTGGATTTTCCTTCCTTTGCTCAAATCGTAGCCGAAAAACTGCAGATATGTCTGATAGGAAATCGCATCCGCACGATATTCAAGATTGATACTTCCCCAGTCCTCTGAATTTTCATAAGCATATTTTGACAGAATCTCTCGCTCGCGCTCTAATAGATTTTTACCATTCTTTTCAGAAATCAAGTCCTTCCAGAGAAAGAGAATATTTTTCCTAGCAGTCCTGTTATTTTTCTTAAACTGAGAAATGTTTTCATTAAGATATGCGATTAATTCATCAGAACTTTTGAAGCCGTCTACATCATCCTTTATCCTTGATGTATAGAAGATTTCAGTGATGTCCTTATCATCAGCAGACACACTCTTTATCTCAGAAATAATGCGACTGGCCTCATCAAATGTAAAATTATTTTTGAGGCAGAAATAATAAGAAATGCCATTGATTGTATGAAGATCAAGCCCACGGATAAGAAGGATTTTTCGGAAAAATTCCTGAGTCTCAGAAAGAGAAAGTCCGAAAGCAAAACAAAGCTCGATTCCCTTATCTGCTGAAAGCCGCTCATTTTTCCGATAGAATTCTTTTATCTCACGGGACGGCTTCATACCACGGTCTAAAAATACCTTTTCAATAAACTTTCTTTTCGCATCAGCATCATCGACATTTCCCTCATACCCATGCATGAGAAGGAAACTGTCCATGGCACCTGCTGCATCTCTGAAAGAAACCACAATATTTTTCAGTTTCTCCGGATTTTCCACAAAATCCTCATCATCGTAATTTACGATGTCTTCAAACATTTCTGAATATGAATTCATCTCTCTCCTCTATCTCCGTTGATCATCACAAAAGCAAATGGCCTCTATCTCTTAATCCGCACAAAACAAAATGATATCCATAGCAATCTTTGATAATTTACGCAAGCAATATTTACAGGCATATTCATTTATCCAGCCAGCTTAACCCAAATAATTAATAAAAACCAACTTATCCTATTCAGAACAAATCCAACTCATTCGTAAGATATATTTTCTCCCGAACCTTCAACTGGCACTCTGGCTTTGTCATATAGTATAGAATAAATTCAAGAAGCAGTGCACTCCCGAGGCTCCGCCCCTCTATTTTGAAATTCGAAAATCCCATAGGCGCATATTTATGAAGAATATCATCCACAGAAATAAAACCAGGATTCTCCATTGCTTTGGAAAATACATATCCTTCCGAAGCATCATCAGAATGGCATACATGATCTTTCCCCGGAAGCCCTAGTGCCTTCCTGCTCACATCCTCATAACATGCTTTCCTATCCGTGCAATTAAATGCACAGCACTCGTTTACCAAAAATTCTGTTTTTTCCTTCTCCTTGTCGGTTAGCCTTGAAAGTCTGTCAAATCTTTTATTCAGCCTGAAATCCGGAACTACATATTTGAATTCTGGACGATCAAGTTCATCTACAAACTCATCAAAATCCGTGATGACCTTTGTCGTAGAAGATACAAAATAATATCCTGGATAGTTCTCCTTTATGTACTGTAGCAGTATATCCGAGTAAATGATGATTCCATTTTTGCCATTTTCATCTTCAAAGATTCTGCAAAGCCCGTTGCAGTAAGCATCATTTAAATGTTCCTGTTTAAGTAAGGAATTACTGAAGGTAAGTCTTGCAGAAATATGATATTCATCACAAAGTCTCTTCACATCTGATGGCTCTGCATCTCCGTATCCAGTCCTTCCGCCTCCCCAGATGCACTCTCCCGGCGCACCATAAATCGAGCCGATTTCGCACCAGTCATAGAAAGATTCCCTATGCTTGAAATAAAGCGGCAGAAATATTTTGTAGAACTCATAAAATTCGAATAAACCAGGAAGGTGGTAATATATTTTTGTCATTAGTATTCCTTAATGGCGAATGCTGTTCAAAACTATTATCATTGCCTCAGCAACTCTTTTCCACTTTCCAATCATCAAGAGTTCTTAATTCAGTCGAGAAATTTGCACCTATTTTCACTATCTTTTTTCCGCTTGAAATAAAAGGGATGCCATACCCCTTCTCGTCTATCTGTGATAAAGCTTCCCCAGAAGTCTTGTCCTGTTTGAATTCAAATATGTAGACAAATGATCCTGTTTCTACAATGCAGTCGCTTCTGCCTCTTGCAGAATGAACCTCTGCATGCACATACTGACCTAAAATCTTAAAAATTGCATAAACGACGTTTCTCCATTGCTGCTCATTCGATGGAGCTTCTCCCTCATAGTATGGAAGGCTGACAAGTAGAGCTTTGATCATCGTCATAAAAGAATCTACATCACAGTTTTCCAAATATCCTGTCATTTTTTCAGAGCTAAATGCATCATCGGGAGCTTCATACTTTGGACTTGCAAGTGAAATAATCACCTCAAGAAATCCATATTCCACCTCGTTATTCGGGAACGCCAGCTTATAAGTTCTGAATTTTTTATCATAGCCAACAATCGAAATATATCCAGACTGATAAAAAAGTGGCACGAAATCAGACTGGTCTGCACGGAAATTTTCCATTCTATCTTTTGTTGCACTGATTCCCTCACTCATATCCTCTATCGGACGACCGGATTTCATAATAGCATTGATTAGAAATGTAGGTGTTCCTGTTGCGAACAAGTATCTTTCAAAATCTTTATTTGAAAAACAGTTCAAAAGACTAAAAGGATTATAAACGCCAATTCCTCCTGCACTAAAATGATATCCATCGTAATTTTTCTTCAGTTCTTCGATACATTCCTCAACTGAAATGTCATTCTTCTTCGCAAGAGCCTCTATTTCTGAAGCAAAAGTGTTTTCCAATTCTTCTTCAGTAATGCCACAAATGCCAGCGTATTCCTCACTTAGAGAAATGTCTTCTAGCTGGTTCAAGTCTGAAAAAAGAGAAACCTTGCTAAACTTCGTGACCCCTGTAATAAATACGAACTTCAAATACTCATCTGCATCTTTCAGTGCTCCGGATCGGAAAGAATCGTGAATGGAAGATTGTACTTTGTCTCGAAATTCTTATGTGACTTCACGCTGTCCTTGCTGACGCCTAAAATGACTGCCCCCTTCTCGGTAAACTTCGGGTATAATTCCGCAAAGCCACATGCCTGCTTTGTGCATCCGGCAGTATTGTCCTTTGGATAAAAATATAAAATGACTTTCTTCCCACGATAATCAGAGAGCGAATGTTCTTCACCATTCTGATCCTGTAATGTAAAATCCGGTGCTACAGTTCCAACTTCTAGCATAATATCACCTCATTTATTTTTATTTGATAAAACCATATTTTAGTAAGGCATATTTTATAAACAATATCTTCCGATTAATACAAAATATAAGTTGTTCCTCATCCCTGCTTTATCTGTTTTGCAATAACATCACGCTCATCGCCTTCAATTTTCAGAGCTGTCATGGCCTGATCCATAGAAAGCTTCATGCTTTCCATAAGTGATTTTACCAAATTTACTTTTGTCTGTTCTTCACTTTTTTCAGCTGCCTGCCTCTCATGGTCTAGCATGTCATACTTGTAAATCGTATCTTTGTCTAATAAGAAATCCATAATCGAAAACACCTCTTCCTGTCTTTTTTCAAGATAATCTCTTAATACATCCTTATCCCTGCATATCTCTATTGCTGCTTTCACCGCCTCCCTATTTCTTCCATGAATCTTTATCTGCTCCTTCAGGACATTGATAAATGTAAAGTACTGGTCAATGATGTCACCTTTTTTGCCTTTGGTAATGACTTTTACTTTCACATCAACTGATGTGTCCGCCCCACCAAAGAAATCTTCTTTCAAAGAAATATATTCCTTGTCAACAAACTTATCGCCAGAATAAATCACATAAAATAGCGGAAGCGGAATACTAAGATTCTTCGTGCCATACTGGTTCAACTGATATTTCACAATATGCCGTTTCAGCGTCTCTGCAAAATATCCAATAATCCTGATAACAATGTTCTCGCTCCATGTCGCCTGTTCTTCGACCAGATAAATATAATGGCCGTTTACTTCGAAACCCAGGTCATTGTATCCACCGTTCACCATGACATTCTGAAGAGTGGTAATTTCAATGTCGTCTTCCGTAAAATCTGAGGCATCAGGTTTCAACGCCTTGTATAATTCAAGCACGTACTTTCTATCGCTGAATAAATCCAAAAATACTGTGTCTTTGTAATTTCTCTTTGTACCTCCACCAGATGAAATATTTTCCTTCGCAGGATGCTTTTCATCATTAATATTCAGCTTTTTCTTTTCACTCTTCCCCATACCTTTTGTCCTTTCATTATAGTAAGATAATTTGATTTCTTCAAGCGGCTTCACACGGCAGTAAAAATAAATTCATAAAGCTAGATGAAATTTTTTTACTACTAACAATACAAAAATCAGCTTAATAAGCGCATCACCAGGCCGCACAAATAATATGCTAAATATTCGAATATTCATTCTTTATACGAACAGATAATAGCACGCATTGGGTATATTGTCAATATATTTGTTCGATTATTATATATAATTAAATAATTTATTTGTTCTGTTTAATTAGCGATAATATGGGAATGTAATGAAAAGATGCTAAGATTATTCTGTAGTGATAATTTACAACGTTTGTTCTTATAAAAAAAAACAATTAAGCCCGACAGCAATTTCTGTCGGGCTTAATTTTGAATCATTTTGAAATCTCAGAAATTTTATGCCTATAATAAACATAGCATAAAAGCAAATTCCTCCCCCATCGTAATGTTAAGTGTTTTCTTACTGATTTAATAAAATTAATATTAAGTTCAACTATCCATCGAAGAAATAAAGTCGATAGTGACAGGCAGTGTTAAAAATTCCTTTATACCTAAAGCTTTTAAGTTATTGAGAATTGCGCCTGTGTATGTTCCAGATACAGCAATAAGGACAATTGCATCATTATTTTTTTCTACAATTTCATCTGGAGAAATCACCATTTTTCCTTCAAAAAGAGAACCATGCCGACTAGAATTAGAATCTACATAATATTTAATTTTATCACCTAGAAGCTCATTCGCTTTACGTCCATATTTACCACAGCCCCAGACAATAACCTTCTGCCCAGAATACTTAGGAATCTCATTTTCCAAAAATGGAGCATATTTAGAAAACATCTGATTAATGTCTTTGTCGAATCCATGCGTATTCTCTATTTCCATGTAAAGCTGCATAGTATATTTCTCATTTTCACATACGTTCGAAATAAGCCAATCAAGATTGTTAAAGCGGAATTCTTCCAGACAGGCTCTTACCCTCTCAGACTTTGTAGCTGTCAGACTTTCTCTATGTTCTCGATACCGATAAAGCGTTTGGGATAGGTGTCCAATTGAGCCATAGTGTTTAAGAATTCGCATCCAATATTCATAATCTTCGATACAGAAATAATGCGAGTCATATTCACCGACAGCATCTAGCACATTTCTTCGGTACATAAAGCACGCTCCGACATAGTCATTGCAATACATACCTAATGGATCATACTCTGGCCAATGCTTAATAAACGCATCTCTCTCGTCAATAATGTCCATATCAGCTACCACCATAGGATATTTATCATTGGTTTCAAGAAATTTATGCATCTCATCAATGGCATCTGGAAGGAACATATTATCATCTGATGTCCACGTAAGATATTCACCTTTAGCTGATCTGAAGCCAATATTCAGTGATTCCGGCAATTTTTGATTTGTCTCATTATGAATCACCCTGATTCGTTGATTCCTTTCAGTATATGCATCAGCGATCCTGCCCGTAGCGTCTTTCGAACAGTCATCCACGATGATTAACTCCCAGTCTGTAAACGTCTGCTGAAGGATGCTGTCAATTGATTTATTTATATATTTCTCCCCATTATAAGATGGAAGAACGATCGATACCTTTGGCATAAGTTAATAGAACCTCTACTATTTTTTCACTTGCATGACCATCTCCATATGGATTAATAGCCAAACTCATTTTTTCATATAATTTACTATCTTTTAACAGCTCCGTAACAGCTTGGTAAATGTTATCTTTATCAGTACCAGCAAGCTTTAGCGTACCTGCCTCAATTCCCTCCGGTCTCTCCGTCGTATTTCGTAGTACAATGACGGGTTTCCCAAGAGCAGGAGCCTCTTCCTGAACCCCTCCACTATCACTCATAATCAGATAGCACTTTGCCATATAATTATGAAAATCCAGCACATCTAAAGGCTCTACCAGCCTGACTTTTGGATTTTCATCAAAATACTGATGTGCAATTTTACGAACAACAGGATTCTTATGCACAGGAAAAATGATCTTCACATCAGGATTTTCTCTTGTAATTTGATTGACTGCGGAAAAGATATGTTCCATCGGCTCACCAAGATTCTCTCTTCTGTGTGCCGTCAGCAGAATTAGCCTGCTATCACTTGCCCAATCAAGGTCATCTGAATGATATTTCTCTGATACCGTAGTGCTCAATGCATCTATTACAGTATTCCCTGTAACATATATATTATTAGGGTTCTTCCCTTCATTCAAAAGATTCTTTTTCGTAATTTCAGTAGGAGCAAAATAAAATTTCGTAACCAGGTCTACTGCTTCACGATTTAATTCTTCTGGAAATGGTGAATCTAAATCATAGGTTCTAAGTCCAGCTTCCACATGCCCTACTTGGACATGATGATAAAATGGGTTCAATCACAAATTTTATGTGATGGCTGATTCCTGACATACTCCTTCCGGCTCATATCCATGATCTTCAAGAAGAAGTATTCATCATCGGGATAGCCGTATCCGTGTCGACGTAGGGTCTTGATC
>Ga0256406_1001068_pt1 | contig 45617 bp, 55 predicted proteins | sample RumenRJG_03DNA_FD_185986 | JGI IMG/M metagenome (GOLD analysis project Ga0256406, IMG submission 185986) | Bovine rumen microbial communities from Lethbridge, Alberta, Canada - RJG_03 | ecosystem: Host-associated > Mammals > Digestive system > Stomach > Rumen | place: Canada: Alberta | collected... | reverse complement strand
TTTACGAGCTCGAATATCGGCTCCCGGCTTTGCTTTATCCCGGCAACGTAACGCAGCATAAACACGCCCCAGCCGCCGCGTCTTATTTGGCGGCTGGGGTTTCAATAAAACATATTAGAACATGGACAACAAACAAGAAATTGAGGACGACGGCTCCTTAGAGTTCCTACACATACCGCAGGACGAGAATAATAAGCACTTCAACTGCAGGGAAACGACCCAGCAGCAGCTAATTAACCGCGAGTTTTGGGTATTTGATTACATCGAGAACGTTAAAACCAAATTCGGGGCCGAACGTTTCTTAGTTAAAATCAAGTTCAACCGGTACGACAAAGAAGAGGACGCGCGTAAGTTCTTTACAAACAGTCAGGAAATAAAATATGTACTGAAAGAGATCCGTAAGCGTGATAAATTTCCGCGAAAGGTGACAATGAAAGCCAGCGGCACGCGATATTATTTTATATAAGTAGAGGAAAACGGCTGTCTGTCCTTCGGGCCTTTTGCTCGGCGGCAATGCGAATAACAGCGCGAATTGCGGCCTCGTGGAAACGAACGCGAATAACGTTCCCGCGAATACGAGCACGAATATCGGCTCCCAGCTATACTGATGTTTAAGAGTTTACGCATATAAGGACAGAGGCCACGCCGCAAGGCGAAAAATATTGATTATTTGGTGGGCTTTGGTAGGCATATAGCCCGAAGAAGACCGCAGAAATCAGCAAAGATATGAAACGAATTGGCAACCTATACGACAAAATTATAAGCTTAGATAATCTACGTTTAGCGGAAGAAAACGCCCGTAAGGGCAAACAACATACCTACGGCGTTAGAGTATTTGACAGAGATAGGGAAACCAATTTGCAGAAACTGCACGAGGCTTTGAAAGCCGGAACATACAAGACATCCAACTATACGACTTTTGTAATACACGAGCCAAAAGAAAGAATTATTTATCGACTGCCCTATTTCCCCGACAGGATATTGCATCATGCAGTAATGAATGTTTTGGAACCTATATGGGTAAGTATCTTTACCAGCGACACCTATAGCTGCATTAAAGGCAGAGGCCTGCAGCCAGCCGCCGACAAAGTGAAGAAGACGATAGCCAAAGACAAAAATTTTTGCAGATATTGTTTGAAGATAGATATTAAGAAGTTTTACCCGTCTATAGATCACGACATATTAAAGTCGTTGATACGAAAGAAGCTGAAGGATCCACGGCTACTGAAGCTTTTAGACGAAATAATAGATAGTGCGAACGGCCTGCCTATTGGAAATTACCTAAGCCAATATTTAGCCAACTTAACGCTGGCCTATTTTGATCACTGGGTAAAGGAGGTTAAGAAAGTACGCTATTATTTCAGATATGCAGATGATATGGTAGTATTAGCGAACGACAAGGAGTATTTACGCCAGTTGCTCGAAGACTTTGAAACGTACATCACGGCAAAGCTACGCCTTCAAGTGAAGAGTAACAAACAAATTTTCCCGGTAGCCAAAGACCACAGGGACAGACACGGCCGAGGCGTTGACTTTTTAGGCTACGTTTTCTACCTAAACGAAACCCGCCTGCGAAAGAGCATTAAAAGGAACTTTTGCAGGAAAATAGCAAGACTTTGCAAGGCACGGCGGCCACTAAGCGCGAAGGACTTTAGACAGGCGATAGCGTCATGGCTGGGCTGGTGCATGCATAGCGACAGCGATTATTTCATTAAATGTTTAAATCAAAAAATTCAGCCCTATGAAATCAACATCAGATAAGAAACCGCAGATAATCCAAGCATTAGGAAACGGCGCTTATTACTATAATTACAACATTGAGGAGAAGCAGGAAACCGACCCGCAGACCAAGAAAGAAAGGAAGGTTTACTATTACGATAGTGTGAAATTTTGGGATGCACCGAGCTATAAAAAGCTGGTAAAGGCGGTAATTCGAGAGACGCTCAACGAAACCGAAGAGTTTTCGATAATCAACGAATATAATGCCGGAGTGCTGGGCGTCATTACCGACACAGATGCAGTAGCCGAAGGCGCGAAGTCATACAAGGAGTACCTCCAGTTTGTGCTGGGCGTTAAGCAGCAGGTTCGTGATGATCTACAGTCTGCAGGCTATTAAGGAAGGAGGCCGCGCATGGTTTTTGTTATAAACTTTTTCAGAAGTATAGTAGACAGCGCGCCTCGCCTTTTCGCATTTTTTGTCGGCGCGGTGTGGGGACTATTGCAACCTACTCTATATTTCGGCGCTATTTGCTTTTTTGCGATAGTGTTAGATTGTATTACGGCCTGGAGACTCGATCGGCGCGTAAAGAAAGCATACCCAAAGCAGGCGAAGAAAGACGACGGGAAGTTTAGGAGCGACTACGCTACAAAGATGTTCTACACTTTGTTGATAGTATACGCCTGCACCTTTTTAGGCTACCTTATTGACAAAGTAATTTACCCGTTTGTCGATTTGTATCTTGCAAATTGGATCGCCGGCGGATTTTGCCTCGTGCAGCTGGTCAGCATTTTGGAAAACGAAAGTTCATGTAACGGCGCACACTGGGCAAAGGTATTGCAAAAAGTACTGGTTAACAAGTCGTTCAGGCATTTAGAGATAGATCCAAAAGATATTATAGAGACAGACAACAAAGAGAAGGAGGAATAGTATGGCTGAAGTTAAAATTTTGGCGCCGTTTATCCTTTGGTGCGAAGGAGGATTTGTCAACGACCAGAACGATTTGGGAGGAGCTACCAACAAGGGCGTAACTCTTAATACATGGAGGGCACAGGGCTACGACAAAAACGGAGATGGAGATATAGATATAGACGACCTTATCGACATTACCGACGAAGATGTAGTTAACATAATCCTTAAGCCGAACTACTGGGACCGCTGCCAGGCAGATAAAATCAAGTCGCAAAGTGTGGCTAATATTATCGTAGACTGGGTATGGGGGAGCGGCAGCAACGGCATAAAGGGCACTCAGCGCGTAGTAGGAGCGACGCCCGACGGCATATTTGGCGAGCACACATTAGCAGCTGTTAACGGCATGGAGCCGCGGAGACTATTTGCAGCGATAAAGAGAGCGCGCGTAGCTTACATTCAGCAGATCTGCAAGAGCCGGCCGAAAAATAAGAAGTATTTGAAAGGCTGGCTAAGACGGGTTAACGCTGTTAATTACGGCAGCCTTACCTATAACGGAAAAGCTAAATATTTCAGAGACATATGAATAAAGTCTGTTTTTCGCTTTTAGCGCTTTCTTTCATTTTCGTATCCAGTTGTGCCACGCATCAGACTACGATCAAGAGCAAGACAAAAGAGACGCAGCAGCACACGACATCCGCGGTAATAGCGGAGGCCTCGGAACAGGACAGCAGCACACGCCTGGCCGCTGAACTAAAAAAGTTAGAGCAGCGCGATTTTGTCATAGAACGCGAGACGCGCGAGTATTACCAACCGACAGACAGCATGCCTGGCAGCCACAGACAGGCTGGAGATGCAACAATACGTAGCCAATTAGCCATAGATTACGACCCGCCCAACCGCGGAGCTCTGAAGAAAATAACTACAGAGCACATAACGGTAAAAGCTAAGACAGAGACTGCAGCGCAAATAAAAAATGTCTTTCATGGTAGTGTAAAGCAGGAGATCAAAGATAAGATAGATAGTCAGCAAAAAATAAAAAGTGAAGAAAAGCAGAAGACTAAGACAAAAACAGAGGACACAGCGACAATAATTAAAAGAGCAGCTGGTGCTGCAGTAATATTCATCTTGTTTGCTTGCATAGTCTTCAGACGACGATTTTTTTAGGAGGCTTTATTTGCAAGTATCCATATTTTATTAAACACGCGAGAAGGAGTTGCCCGGGAGGGCCGCTCCTTCTTTTCTTACATATACAAAGAAACACTCTTTAACTATATCCTCCGTGATATTTAACGTATTAAATTTGCTACATCGTATTATATTTAATACTTTTGTATTGTCAAAAAGAACATAGAACATCAACAAATAAAACAAAGACATCATGGAAGAGATTAATTACAACGGAGTTGATTACAAAGTTTACGAGAACGAGACAACCTGGACAGTGTACGGCCCAGCAGGAGACATGGAATATCCTAAAGCAGACTACAGCAAAGAAGAAGCCCTCGACGACTACATTCACTTGGACCAGGAAGATTATAACAGCCGCAGAGACGAGATCGATAGCTTAGTCGGCGGCGTAGCGACATACAACGCAGACCCGTTCGAGATCGCCGATATAGATGTAGCCGCAGAGGTCTATAATGCAGCAATGCGGAACGGCGTTAAGCGCGTAGAAGCTAACAATCTTTCATATGAAGAGAGACAGCAGGGCGACTGGGCTCGCTGGTGTGAAATGTTAGGCGCCGACCCAGAGCAGGTAGATGCTATATATGTTGGGAAAGGGGTTATCTTCGCAAAAGAAAACGATATAAATTACTAACACACAGAAGCTGCGCTATCGGCATGACGGGCTTTTTATGAAAAGCTATTATCAATTAAGATAAGGAGGTAACATTATGCGAAAAGCAATTATTACTAATAACGTGACAGGACAACAGATCATTGTGCACGCTACGACCAACAACCCTGCCTGTAGTTACGGGCGTGCGGTGTGGGAGGACGACAGCGGAAACGCATACTGCGAAGTTGACAGTATAACACCCAATCCTATTTTTTCGATACATGAGGCTGGGGGCGCGCCTCTCGGAGTACAAATTAAGCAGCTTAGGCTGGCGAGAGGATTATCAATTATAGAACTATCAAGACTTAGCGGAGTAAGCCGCCCAAACATATCCGCACTCGAAGCAGGAAATTATAATGCATCAGAGCGAATTTTGAGACGCATAGCAATTGCTTTAGATGCAGAATTATCTATCAAATGACTTTTATTTGCACCGCACATAATTAAAAAGTGCGGTGCTTTATTCATTTTTATTTCCTATTCTTTTTTTATTACCAACAAAATACCCGGAAAAACACGTTTTCGGGTGCTTTTTCGGGTACTAATTTTGCAACATCTTGCAAATCAATGTTGTTTGCGGAGAGAGAGGCTCTCAAAGGTAGATTTTCAAATAGTTTCAAACATTATCAAACCCCGATAAATAGGCACTTTGCACTTTTTCTGTGGTAATAGGCATTGTCATTCATGCGCAGAAAGTAGCGGCATTTTTGGGTACTTTTTCGGGTACCAATATTCAAAGGGCTTTATTTTTCCTTTTCTTTTTTGCCATTTTATTTGCCCTTACCTTTTTCGCTTTCATCGTCAGGACTGAAGGTATTGAATTTATCCATATTTTCCACTTTTGCAGCATCCACGATTTTAATGTAAGGCTTCATCGCTTTATAATCACTATGCCCGGTCCATTCCATTATAACAGGTGCAGGGATCCCCAAGCGCAGGCCATTTACAATGAAAGTTCGACGGCCTGCGTGAGTAGTCAGTACAGAATATTTCGGTACTACAGTTTCTATGCGATTATGCCCGGAGAATTGCACGATACGTATTAGCTCATTAATCCCTGCAGCCTTTGCGGCAAGGTGTAGATTTTCGTTCATTGTCGCATTAGCCGTTACGGGTAAGGCCTTATCACCTTTGAACCTAACATTTTTGTATTTGTCGAGTATTGCAGTAGCGTATTTATTCAGTTCAATATGAAGCCTGTCGTAGGTTTTCTTTGTAACAACGTCTATATAAGACGGGGCGACCTCGTGATGGATATCACTACGCCTAAGCTTAGCAACGTCAGAGTAACGGAGGCCCGTAAAGCAACAAAAGCAAAACACGTCCCTACACGGTGGGAACGACGTATATTTTGGCGGGAACTTAAACGTAAGGAAGTGCATGAGCTCCTCCCATTCAAGGTATATTACTTCTTTGCAGTCAAGGCCGGGCAGGCGCGGGCGAAACTGCTCATGAGCAAGGCCTTTGTAATAGCCGTTGGCAGCGGCCCAGCGAAGAAACCAACGAATATAACCTATAATTTTGGAAACCGTCGGATTTAACATCGATAGTTTGCCGATTAGGTACCCAAATATAAAGTCGGAAAAGTCATCTTTCGTAAAGTCGTTAAGTTCGATCTTTGGCCGCCATTCCTTTAGATGTTCGCGCAGTGCGTGGAACTTTTCTATAGTGGCATCGGTCCAGTTTTTCTCACGGCTTTGTGAGGCCGTAAATTTGTCGTAACAAGTATAGAAGTCAGTATCCGGCGTTGGCTTTTCCTTTTGCTTTTTTCCGATGGCAAGCCCGTAGGCCTCTTTAAATTCGGCAGCTGTTGGAGGCCTTTTATTTTGTAGTTCAAAGAGTGTAAGAGTATCCTCGGCAATACCGCAGAGGCGAGACAAGCCCCGATTTATTTCTGATGCAGATTGTCCGTTTGAGTTTTTGGTATTCGATTTAACAATGCAGTTTGTCGCATCCCATTTAAGCGGATCAACTATATAACCGGTATTAAGATCTGCGCGCAGGCTATTCCAGGATACGCGGAGACGTACGTGCAGCTCTATAGGTTCTTTGCCTTTAGCCGTTTTTTTGTGCAGCCCCAATTTGATACTATATTTCATACAGTCGCTTCATTTCTCCACGGCCCGTTAGGAGCCAGTCAGACGATACCGGAAAGTTTATCGCTAAATAGTAGAGGGCCTCTATTTCTATGTTTTTGTATCGCGACATACGTCCGGGAGTTACCGCTATACCGTAGGTAAGACGCATCTCCCTATAACGAGGAGAGCTTAGCCCGTATTCGTTGCAAAAATCCTCCAATGAGTTAATAAGCCCCAGGCTTTGCAGCCAGTCCAGTGCCTTAAAAAAACGACGGCTTACGCCGTCAGAAATTGGCGATTTTTTTATTTTGGTAATTGGCATAGACCGACATTTTTAAGAGACGACCTTAAACTAATATACTCATTCATGCTAATTTCTATGTTGAGATCACCGGCGAGATAAGCAGCCTCCAACCGGTCAAATACAGAAGGCGGTATGAACTGATAAAAAGCAGTGCGCCCGTAGAAATCATCTACATTAATTTCGACTTTCCCCATACAAAGTTATTTCTGTTAAATTTGCCCTTCATGGCCTCGAAACCGAGAAAAGCTATAATTACACATCCGCGGAATAAAAAGGCCAAGAGAGGCCGTTTCTGCGATAAATCAGTTATCGGCTGTTTTGAATTTTGCTTTTGAGATAATAATAGTACCAAATGATACTGTTAAATCGTGGGTAATGGCATCAGTGGAGACCGTTATAATGCTGTCCGTTACCGATGCCATGCCATCGGCGCGAGGTACCTCGTAGCCATTGGCGAGACCCTTATAAATACCGCTAACTATATAATGCCTGCCTTCTACCAGTCGCGAAAGCTCGTCAGAACTTAGCCGAGTATAAATTTGAAGAGATATATCTACAGGCTTATCTGAAGAGCCAAGAGAGCAGGAGCCGCCAGGTAATATAAAAACGGCAAGGTATTTGCCCGAAAGAGGGCCGCAGCCTGGAGAATATTTTGAAGATCCGCTAAAGACCACCGGCAGCCCGTCAAGAATAGATAGAGGTTTACCGACATAACCGGAGAGTACATTATATATATAAGAGGTGCAGCTGTCGTTAATCACGGCGTTGGCTCCAGCATTTGGGTAACGCTTTTGCAGTTCATCTATTAGAGTGGAAACGGGAAGCGTCTGCGCATCCTGGGAGCGGCCGCCGGACCCGCTACAGGAAGACAGTAGCCAGGCAATAGCAGCCAAAGCTATATATTTTTTTATCGCTACCATAATTTTACCTTTTCCCCGAAAATTATACGACATCGGCACATCCGGCATCCTTCTCCTGCCGGGCATCTTCTTTTTTATTCGCTTTAGCGAGTGTTTCGATAGTACGCTGCTGGCTTTCAACTATTCTAAGCAGGCGTTCGTGATCATCGCGATATTCTTTTAGAAGTTGTTCCAGTTGTGCAGTGTCAACAGACTGAGAAGCAGGCTTAATGAACATCTCCCCGGTACCGAGCAGAAGCCATATAGGATTAAGCTGCGGGTATTGTATACCTATTTCCTTCATCACGTCCGGCGAGATTGATTTTTTGATACTGCCAACGTAAGCTGTAGAAACGCCGAGGCGGCGGCAAAATTCACGCTCTGATATATCCAGCGTTGAAATAAAGGCCTTTAGCCTTTCCTTTATTGTCAAATCTTCATCTTTATCCATATACTAAACACGTCAATATGTTATAAAACTCTAAAAGTTTGCATTATGTCAGCTAAAAGCTTGCATTGTAAAAGCTAATAGCTTATATTTGCACCGTAAAGCATTGGGAAAGTGTTACCCATCAGCTTACATGTTGCAAAGATAAATAAGATTTCCGAGCGGCACAATGACAAGAATACGTTAAATTAAAAATTAGGCTATATGGTTTACAGTACAACAGAGATTAACCGGAATTTCCTTATTAAGGTATACGGCAGAGACGATCAAGGCAGAAGAATAAACTGCTTAGTAGGAGTTAGCGGTCTTATACGGCTGATAGGCGAAAAATTCGCAGACAAATTCAGCGTTAAGGCTTTCAATTGCAAACTCGACAAATTCGTAGCGAAGCTTAGAAGAGGCATAAAGATAACCTTCTACTATAGATAATCCGGAAACATACAAAATCAACGATTATGGTAATTACAGCAGAAAAGAAAGAAAAGAATTACAGAGGCTTTAAAAGCGGTATACTGCAGCTAAAAATGGGAGACTACAAAGAAGCTGTAGAGGAGCTCTATAAAGCTTTGGGCATTAACAACCGCACGAGCTTTGTAGCTTACAGAGATGGGCGCACAGTACCAAAGACAACCCAAGCCGAAGCTGTAGAGAGTGTATTTAATCGTTTTGGCGTGACTACTAATATTTGGGGCGTATGATTAGGCTAAACGCACAGCTGACCAAAAGGGAAAGCGAGATAGCAAGTCTACTGGCATGGGGAGCGAGCAAGAAGGAAGTAGCCGCCAGGCTTTATATTTCCACTCGTACCGTTGAGAACACAGCCCGCAACATATACAAGAAAACAGGCGTGCAGAAAGCTACGGAGCTTTGTGTATTTTGGTTTTGTGCTCGCTGTGGTGTGAAGCCAAGCCTCGATCCTTTGAAGCGCGCGTTTATAGCCTTATGTCTTCTTATAGTATTTCTGCCAAGCGAGATAGTGCAGGCGCAGCCAGTATACAGATTTAGAAGAGCAAGAACAGAGAGAGTTTGCATAGCCAGGAGGCGCGAGCCAAAAGGTGATACTGTTTACTTTCAAGACTTATGACATGAAACAATTAGAAAAAATATTTGGATTAAGCTTACTTAGACGCATTTCGTGGAAAGCGAGAATAGCTTTAGTAATAACAGGTATAACATTAATGGCAATGACGGCCGACAACGCGCCGATATGGTTTTTGCTTATAAATCTGTTATCGTTCCTGGCATCCTCCGCTGTCCTAATCCGTGAAACAAAAGATTTAGAAGACGACGATGACGACGAGTAAAATAGACTTAGACACGCGCATCATAGACCTCACCCTGCGGCAGGTATTAGACGCAGTAGAAGAGCGTATAAGAAGCGTACAGGCAGAGCGGGAACAGCCAGCACAGCCAGGAACCGGACGATATGTTTATGGTCTGAAAGGATTAGCCGAACTTTTGGGATGCAGCAAGACCACAGCCAGCAGGCTCAAACAGTCCGGGAAGATAAGTAAGGCTATAACCCAAATAGGCGCGCTTATCATAGTAGACGCCGAAGAGGTAATGAGAATTATGAAGCAACAATAACCAAAATATTAGCTATATGGCAAAGCAGATTTTATTAACTAAACTTACGTTGGTAAACTTCAAAGGTTTGCGCAACGTAACGGTACATTTAAAAGGAGGCGTTACGACTATATCCGGCCGCAACGGAACAGGCAAAACTACTATTGTAGATGGCTATAACTGGATTTTGTGGGGAAAAGACAGCGCAGGAAACAGCGATACCAAATTTGGAATTAAGACAACAGACAATAACGGCGAGTTCATCCCACACCTCGAACACGAGGGAACCGCAGAGTTCCAGGTTATCGATACAGATACCGGAGAGAAGGAAGAGCGCGTATATCGTCGCGTTTTGAAGGAGGACTGGAAGGAGACAGCTGACCAGTACAGCGGAGAGACCACAGAGCATTTGAAGGGCCATCATACCGACTATTATTTCAACGATATGCCGCTGAAGACAAAAGCGGAGTACGACCGTTTAGTAGCTGAACTTTTACCGGAGAATATCTTTAAGGTTATTTCATCCCCGCGCTATTTCCTTAGAGATCTGCCATGGAAAACACAGCGAGAGATGTTGCTAAACATCGCAGGAGATATCGACGACAAAGCAATTTTGAACAGCGACGAACGTTTTGCCAAGCTTTCGGAGCTGCTCACCGGCAAGACACTCGAGGGCTACAAGGGACAGCTGCGCGAGAGCCGCGCAAAGGTAGAAGCAGATTTGAAGGCCATACCTACGCGTATAGACGAAGTAACGCGCAGTACACCCGCTAACATTGATTTCGCAGCTTTAGCCGTTAGACTTAGTGATCTTAAGAAGCAGTACGACGAAAAGGACGCAGCCATGACATCTGCGGCGGAGGAAAATCGGCAAGCATACGAGGCAAAGCGTGACATTCAGTCACGAATTTGCGATCTTAAGCTAAAGCAGCAAGATATCATTAGCCAGGCAGAGAGAGAGGCCAAAAAGAAGGCATCGGAGGCCAATAACGGCTACTACGATTTGCAGAACAAACTGCTGCAGGCTACAGCCAACTACAACGAGCTAAAGGCAAAGGCAGCCGTACAGAAGGCAGAGAAAGAAGCAAGCCTTAGCAAGACCAGACGCGAGTACGAGGAAGCCAACGAAGGCTGCCGTAACGAGAAGCTGCGCGTATTGCAGCAACGCGAGAACGACCTGCTGATTAAGCAGAAGATTATTATCAGCAACGCCAAGGCAGAGGCCGAGAGCGAAGCAAAGAAAGCTAACGAAGGCCGTGTTAACGCTAAACAGGAAGTAGAGAAATGGACAGCCCGGGCAGAGATGGCCAAACATTACCACGAAAGCGATATCGAGGGCTACAAAGGCAAGATAGAACAGTTGACGGCAGAGACTGAGAGCCTAAAGACCCAACAGGACGACCTGCGCAAACAGTGGTACGACGAAAACGCCAAGGAGTTCACGACAGGAGTACTGACCTGCCCGCTTTACGGGCGTGCATGTAAAGACCAATTAGCTATTTGCCAGTTCGAGGACGACCAAGAGCAAGCCGCACAGAAATTTGAGGCCCGAAAGCAGGAGAAGTTAGAGCGACTAACGGTAGAGGGTAAGGCGATGGGCGAAAGACTGGCTAAGTTGCAGGACAATATCGACCTCATTAACGCCGCGATTGAGAAAAACAATCGCGAGTATGACCAAGAGCGCGCTAAATACGAAGCCGATATCGCAGAGTTCAACAGCAAGCTGGCCGGGACTCAAGAGGTAAAACCCGCCGAAGTAGTGCCCGAGCAGTTGGAAGACTGGAAGCAGGCCTGCGACGATCTTAAGGAAGTCCGCGCAGACATTGAGAAAGTGAAGGCTATGGACGTTTGCCTCTACCAGTCAGAGGAAGCAGCCTACAAGAGCATGATCGACAAGCTTACGGCCGAGCTTAAGGAGGCAGACGCAGCTACAGAGAGCGAGCTGGCCAAGATTGAGGCAGAGCGCAAGAGCCTACAGCAACAGATGGCCACCGCTAAGCTGGTGCAGCCAGATGAAGTACACCCGGAGCAGTTGGAAGATTGGAAGCAGGCCGAGGAACAGATAAAGAGCTTACAGGCCCAGCTGTCCGAGGAAACCGATACCGACAACGCCACCGTTACCCGCCTACGCGATGAGCGCGAGGCCCTACGCGTTCAGATTGACGGTGTTAAGGCAGAGTTGGCCAAGAAGGAGCAGGTAGATGCCTGCAGCATTAGAATTGAGGAACTTAACGAGCAGAAGCGCAAGCTACAGAAGCAGAAGACCGACCTGCAGCTCAAAGAGAGCCTTATTAATGATTTTGAGAAGGCCCGCATGGACGAAGTAGAGAACCGCGTTAACAAGCTCTTCAAGATAGTTAGCTTTAAGATGTTCCACCGACAGATTGAGGACGCTAAGGAGGTACCCGACTGCGTGGCATATGTTGAGGGCACCAGGTACGAAGATAAGAACAACGCAGGACAGATAAACGCGGGATTAGACGTTATAAACGCACTATGCAATTTCTATAAGGTTAGCGCACCGGTATTTATAGATAACGCAGAAAGCGTTAATGCCTTCATCCCTACATGCAGCCAGCTAATTAAGCTGGTAGTTACCAACGGAGACTTTACAGTAACCCAAAAATAGACTGCGATGGAAGAAAATATAAATCTCAAAGTTAATCAAAAGACGCCGTTAAACGCCGTGATAAGAACTCTTAATAACAAGTTGTTTAAACTTATGACCGATCACGATGAAGGCAAAGCTATTGTCATAATCGGCTACTATGAAAATGCCGATAGTTGTGTAAGCATTGCAGTAAACGGAAAGCCCGAGCAATTATTAATCGCGTTAGCCACCTTTATCAAGAATGACTCAGAAAGCAACGGGCTTGTAAGAAAGGCGTTTCGATTAGAAGCAAAGAGAATTATCATGGAGGAAGGCATAGAACAAGACGAGACTAATATTAAGGATGTTATAGAGAAACTTTTATTCAACTAAAATTATGGAGACAAAACAAGTAATTACTCAGCTCCCCGCAAACGTGGAAGAGGCACGGAAAGAATTTGAGGTAGCCTGCCAGCAGGCGCAGACATTAGAGATCGCAAACAATTTTACAGCAGCATTTACGGCGGTACATATTGTATCGCTACTTCGCAAAGCTTTAACGCCCGAGGTTATGAACTCCGTATTTATGCCGCTGATGAATACCAAAATAGGATTTCTTACCGACCACAATGGCAAGCCAAATAGCCGAGGCATGGTAAAGCCGTTATATAGCGTGGATGTTGTCAGAGATTGCATAATAGACGCCGTAACGATCGGGCTATTACCGACAGGAAACCAGTTTAATATTATAGCAGATCGTATGTACCCGACAAAGGAAGGGTATACGGCCCTCCTGCGCAAAATGGGAGTAAAATACTATATAGAAATTGGCTACGACCAGGCAGATCAGCGCAATTATGCAGAGATACCCTGCAATATCAACTATTTTTATAACGGAGAAAAGAACTCCTTTAAGCTCGTTGCTACAGTTAAGAAAGATGATTATAGCAGTATAGATCAGCTACGTGGCAAGGCCGAGAGAAGAGCGAAGAAGAGCCTGTACGAATATCTTACAGGGTGCGATTTTGGCGACGCCGACGAAGATAGCGGCCGCGTTATTGATACCGTAGCAGAAGAGATCAGCAGTAAGGCTAATAACGGCCCGATTATCGGTAAAGAGGCGATGCAGCCAGCACAGCCCGACAAGACAGCACAGCCTGTCCAACAGGCCACCGAGACAGTTGCATCGGCACAGCCGCAACCGGCGCCACAGGCGCGGGCAGGTAGAGGCGCGACGGCAAAATCAAGCGATCGTATACCAGGATTTTGATTTTGATGGAGCTGACAGTATTAGGAAGTAGCAGTAAGGGCAACGCCTACGTTTTGCAGAACGCAGGCGAGGCCCTACTAATAGAAGCCGGCATAGACTTTAAGGAAGTCGTTAAAGCTTTGGGCTACGACGTGGAGAAGGTGCAGGGCTGTATAATCAGCCACGAACACGGAGACCACGCGGGCCACATTAACGAAGTCCTGGCCTATGGCCTGCCGGTTTACGCGAGCGCGGGAACCATAGAGGGAGCGCAGCGCTTTATTAAGAGCGACTACAAGCCGATAGCCTTCTGCAGAAACGAAAGCGAATACGAGCCGTTAAGCTTAGGGCGCTTTGAAGTTATACCATTCCCGACGCAGCACGATGCCCAAGAGCCTACAGGCTTTTATATTTGGCATCCGGAGACCGGCGGCGTACTTTTCGCTACTGACACATACTATATTAGCAACCGCTTCGAGGGACTAAACAACATAATGATAGAGTGCAATTATGACCAGGAACGTCTCGACGCAAATTTACAAGCCGGTATAATAGATGCGGCACGATACCGCCGAATAATGGAGAGTCACTTAAGTATCGATCAGTGCATAGATACCCTTCTGGCCAACGACATCCGGCACGTGAACAATATAGTATTAATACACCTAAGCGCAGACAATAGCAACGCTTATCAGTTTCGCAAACAGGTAGCAGCTGCAACCCATAAGCGCGTAATAGTTGCAGAGAGAGGATTGAAGATTTGTTTCAACAAAGAAACATTTTAACAACCAAAAATCAGAAAATATGGAAAAGTATTTAGGTAAAGAGTTCGCAGATCTTAGCGAACGGGAAAAGTTTTTAAGAGATAACGCCGACGGAATGGAGAATATCGGCTACGCAAAAGATATACCGTCTGAAGCAGTTGAGAAGCTTAAGGAAAAGTTGGCCCAGGCTACGATTAAGAAGATGGCAGTAGAGAAGCTTAAGGAAAAGTTGGCCCAGGCTACGATTAAGAAGATGGCAGTAGAGGCTGAAAATATCCTTATTATCGAGGCATAAAAGTAAGTATTTCGGCGGCGGGAAGAAACGCCCGCCGCCTTAAAAGGAGACGCATATGGCATTGAGGGATCAGCCCTATTTACCGCTGTACGTTAAGGATTTTATATCCGACGAAAAGCTAAGGTTATGCAGCCCTGCGACCGTTGGCGTTTATATCATGCTTATGTGTGTATTGCACAGAAGCGAGACCTACGGCGCGTTGAGTTTGAAAGACGTTTGTTATAACAAAATCGATAACAAAAACATAACAGAAAAAGAAAGTTGTTATGATTTTGTTATACGCACTTTGTCGCAGTTTGCTATTTTCCTGGAACGGCAGCTGCCGTTTAAGCGTGAAGACATTGAAGACGCATTAAAGGAATTGCACTATTTCGGAGTGATTAAGTTGGACCGAGACACATTATACCAGCCGCGTATGGTCCGAGACGGCGAAAAGTCCGATAAAAAGGGCATTGCAGGACGTATAGGCATGCGCTCGCGGTGGAGTAACAAGGACGTTTGTTATCACAAAAAAGATAACACCTGTTATAACAAAAGCGATAACAAAACAGATAACAAAAGCGATAACAAAAATATAACAGGTACTGAAAATGCAAATGAAAATAATATAGTAGATAATGAAGGGGTTAAGGGGGAGAAAAAGAAGGCCGCCAATTTCATCCCGCCAACAGTTGAAGAGGTAGCCGCTTATTGCAAAGAAAGGAATAATGCCGTAGATCCCGAACTATTCGTAGATCACTATGAAGCCAACGGCTGGGTACAGGGAAGCAGCCGGAAGCAAATTAAGGACTGGAAAGCATGCGTTAGGACGTGGGAGCGAAACGGAATAAACAGACAGAACTATGGAACAACCGAAAAGAATACGCAGAGTAGATCTCAGCAAATTCAAACAGCTGGTGCAGGCCAAATTACCCGCCATTCAACGCTTTAAAATTGACAGCGAGCACTATGCAGTAGACGTACCCAAGATGCTGAGGATCTGTTATATTAACGAGGTGCAAAGACGGCACCGGGTATTTGTTGACGATGAAGATACGCGCGCTCACATTGAAAAAGTGGCTAATTGGCTTACCGTATCAACCCGCCCAGGACTCCTGCTGTATGGAGGCATCGGAAACGGCAAAACGACGATGGCTAATGCTATTGCAGATGTAATACGTATAGTCTACTACGATAGTAGCAGCATGGAGAGAAGCAAGAGCGTTACCAGTATTTCGGCGTTGGACGTGGCAAGGATGGCACAGGAAGACACCGCGCAGGCATTAAGATCTTTAGCCGAGCGCGAAATAGTGCATATAGACGATGTAGGGACCGAGCCGGCGTCAGTAAAAGTTTGGGGCAATGAAGTTAGCCCTATTGTTGAACTGATATACAGACGCTACGATCGTTTACTATGTACCATCATAACCTCCAATTTAGACGATGCAGAAATATTGAAACGCTATGGCCCGCGCGTAAGCGACAGGCTTCATGAAACTTTCGATTTTCTTGCTTACGATAACAAGAGTTACAGATAGAAGCCATGCAAAAGAAAATATATATATCCGGAAAGATTACCGGTTTAACTCAAGCGGAATATACAAAGGCCTTTGCCGAGGCGGAGGCAAGGATGAAGGAATTAGGCTACGCTACAGTTAATCCCGTAGAAATTGAGGCCGACGCTAAGGCAGGAGCAAGCGACGCGGAGACATACAGAGCACATCTTAGAGCCGATATCGTAGAGCTTACTAAGTGCGATGCTATCTACATGCTTTCCAGTTGGCAGAGTAGCGAGGGCGCGACATTAGAACATGAGATTGCAAAGAATTTAGGCCTGCGAATTATTTACGAGTTCCCGCCCAAGAACCCGGAAATAAAGAAGGCTATCCTGGCAGTCATGGGCGTACACTTTCGTTATATCGCACAGGATAGCCGTAACCGCTGGCACGTTTACGCGCGTATGATTTATGCGCATCATGCAAAAAAACAGGGAGACAATACCCAGCAAATAGCCGCAGAGACAAACCACGATCAGAGCAGTATCAGCTATTACCTGCGTCATTACGACGGAGAATATAAGTTTAACGTAGAGTTCAGAAAGGTAGCCGAAAAAGTCGCGACTTTATTAAGCCGGCGTTTAAGTACAGAGGACAAAGAGCAATCGGGCACAAACTTATGACAAAAAACAAAATCATGGAACTGTGAAACAAAGAAATAATATGGAAGAAAAAGAAATTTTACTGAAGGTTCCGCAGGGCAAGAAAGCCGAATGGAACGAAGAAGGCTACCTCCAGCTGGTAGATGAAGAGCAGCCGAAAGACATCACTGAGCGCATCAAGACCTTCAATGATGCGTGCCTGATGACAGAGGGCAAGACCGAGGAAGAATGGTCAGAGGAAAACGAGACAGAGAAGATGGATGCCGATGTGTTGGCGTTCCTGAAGCTCCGTATCATCTGCGCTGCCCTGAATGAGGGTAGGGAGCCGCAATTCACAGTGGACGAGTGGCGGTGGTATCCTTTGTTTCTGTTATGGACTGAGGACGAGCTTTCTGAGAAGTCAGACGAATGGAAACAGGCTCACGCCCTGAGAGCGATAAACGATAGGCGAACAACTTATGCGGGCTTCGCTTGTGCGGGCTCGGATGACGCTCCTTCGAATTCGAACGCGAGCTTCGGCTCTCGCCTCTGCTTAAAGCGCAAAGCGTTAGCCGATTACTGCGGTCATCAGTTCATCGATATTTGGTTGGATTACTGTCTGCCAAAGAAGTAAGCTATCATCAGTGCGGGAGGGCTTCGACCTCGACGACCCTATGTATCAAGGAAATGACACGAGATAAAGAAAATATAGCAGAGCTGCCGCAGGAAAAGAAAATATCCGAACGAGTCTCTGAGGTTATAAGCGATATAGACTTCCGTAATTTGAGCGACGACGAAGTTCGCGACTTGTTCACTACTCTCAACAATGCCTTCCTCGATGTGTTAGAAGAAACGAACAGAAGAGGCTTTCAAATTTCATAGAATTTTAGAGGATTAATTATGAACCTAATAGCTAAAATCAAATCATGGCACGAGGGACTTCTCGCGCTGAAAGAGAAGCAGGCGGAAGAAGAGCTTGCATCACGTTTTTCCGTCGCAGAGAAGGACGGGAAGATATTCGTGCGCTGCAACGGTACGGCTATAGCAGTGTGTGAGGATGTGTGCAGTGCGGAAGGCATTGCGGGAATGCTCGCACAATGTAGAAGAGCCGCACTATTGTACGCCAAAGGAGAAGATAAAAAGAAAACATTATGATATACGGGTATTTAAGGGTCTCTTCAGATGAGCAGGACGTCAACTCTCAGCGTCAGGGCGTTGAGGCCTTCTGCAAGGAGCATTCATGGAAAATCGACAAGTATATCACCGACGAGGGCGTGAGCGGAGGAAAAGACCCAGATAAGCGTAATCTGGGGCCTCTGCTGAAGCAGGTTTCAAAGGGTGACAAAATTATCTGTTCGGAAATCTCGCGACTCGGCCGTGACCTATACATGGTTATGGATATTCTGCACTTCTGCATGGAGCGTGAGTGCGTCATTTATACAGTTAAGGACAAGTTCGTCCTCGGAGACGACATCAGTTCCAAGGTGCTGGCATTCGCATTTGGTCTATCAGCCGAAATAGAGAGGCAGATGATCCGGCAACGTACACGTGAGGGTTTACGCCTGAGAATGAAGATGGGCGTGCTTCTTGGTCGTCCGATAGGACGGGCGAATAGTGATGAAGCCCAGAAATATGGTGCATGGAAGGAGAAATTAAAGCAGATGGTTGAGTGGCAGATGGGTCCTCGGCAGATAGCAAGGGTAATAGGTTGCGATCGGAATACAGTCAGCCGTCTCGTGCAGAGATGGGGGTACGCAGGCCAATGGGATTACAAATCAGACTGGGCAATAAATGACTCGAAAAAACGCGCCGAAAAAAGGAAGCCGACCTACAAGGATGGAGACTATTCCATTGTGCCGCTCGACCGCGAGAAAACTATCTCACTGATTAATGCAGACCTGACCATTCCCCAGATTGCGGAACAGATGCCCAACTACACCTATGAGCAGGTCTATGATACCATCCTCTGTGATGCAGAATTCAATGAACTCTACAGGAAGCACGGACAAATTAAGATCAAGAAATGCAGAAATTAAAAGAGTAAAAGAGATTATGGAAGAAGAGACTAATAAAAGAATAAGCCCTCAATTTCCGGAATTTGAGTAGTAATATCAACAAAAACATAAAGCAATGAAAAAGGAAATGAAACTAAAGCCCCTTTATTGGATAAAGGGCAGCAGCGAGCACCCCGAAAATGTGCTCGGTAGTCTCGGACATGTTGGCGTACGTTACCCTGGCTTCAACATCGGCTACTGGGAGGAGCAAATCTCTCTCGCCAGCATACCCGGCGTTATCTTATACGGCGTACCAGGCGAAGCGGCCAACTTTACCTTCGAGGACTGCAACATGTTCCGCATCCTCAGCGCCGCTGGCATTCAAATTTTCGCAAGGCCGAACAGTGCTGATGAAACAAGCAGCAAGATCGCAGCAGCATTGAGGCAAAAGGCTAATGCCCGCATAATAGCTGAAGAAAAGAGCAAAGCCTAATATGAGTTACGAAGATATTTGGAAGCGCGAGCAGGAGAGGCAAACGGCAGAAAAAAGAAAGCCAGGCCATACGGAAAGCAACCTACAGCAAGACTGCGTAAGATGGTTTCGGTTACAATATCCAAAGCTCGCCATGCTTTTGTTTGCGGTGCCAAACGGAGGTAAGAGATCCAGGCGCACGTATGTAAATAAATACGGCAGCCTGGTAACATACAGCCCGGAGGCAAAAGCCATGAACCGCGAGGGCGTAACGGCCGGCGTTAGTGATCTTATTCTATTGAAACCAGCCGGGCCGTTTGCCTCGCTTTGCATAGAAATGAAGACTATGGAGAAAGGCAGCAGACAGAGAGAAAGCCAGCGTCTATGGCAACAGGCCGTAGAGGCAGCCGGAAATAAGTACGTTATTTGCAGGACGCTGGAGCAGTTCATGGCCGAAGTAAAGAGCTACTTAGCCGGAGCAACGCCCCAGCCGTGAATAATTGGCGAAGAGTTTTTATCTGTAAGCGTATTATATTAATACATTCAATTACTACTTTTGCCATAAAAGAAGAGCAGGCTATGAAGATGATAGCAGTTGATAAGATAGCGCATTTTTGCGCAGGCTGGGCAATAGCCGCCACGGCTTTTATATTCGTTGGCGACTGGCCGGCCATTCTGTTAGCAGCTTTAATTATTATCCATATAGCTAAGCAAGGCGCAGAGCCTAAGCGGAAGCGCGGCGGGCCGAAAACCGTCGCGCTTTTATTTATTATATTATGGAAGTACACAAGAGAATAAAGGACAAAGGTGCAAAAAATAAAGGCCTGCAGGGCGACGAGATGCCGTTAGAGGGGATGAATATGGAAGATCTCCAGCTGAGCGACATCGGCACCGAACTGCAAGATATTGACGTTAGCCTATTCGACGTAAAGAAAGAAGATACTTACGCCGAGGAAACGCGATGGACTAAACCCAAAATCTACAAGAAGCCTAAAGGCTTTTTTATGTACGATAACGCTGTAAAGCTGGCCAAGGAATTAAAGTTAGCCTATGGAGAGCGCGCAGAGGTACTGGTAAACGGCTCCTTTATTTTCGGCGATTTTTTGGAAGCTTATCTTTTACATTGCAAAGCCGTTTGCAAAAAGATGGTTATTTCCACTTTGTCGCTTAATGAAAACAACATAGACAGCCTGCATAATCTAATAAAACACGGATGGATAAAGCACTTAGATCTGATAGTCAGTCATTATTTTTACAGTATGGAGCGATGGAAGCTTATTCCATACCTATATAGGCAGTTAGATATAGATAATAAGTTTCAGCTCTCGGTAGCTTTCATTCATACGAAAACCGTACACTTTGAGACAATAGGAGGCCGTAAGATAGTCATGCATGGCAGCGCCAATTTGCGCAGCAGTGGCAATGTGGAGCAGTTCAGTATAGAGGAAAATCCCGAGCTATACGACTTCTACGATGAAGCTTTTGGCAAAATAATAGAAAGATACGCCACGATCAAGGACGCGCCGAACCGTTCTCAGATGTGGGAAGAGTTGATAAAAGAAAAGTTCAACGATTAAAGAAATACAGCTATGAGTAAGAATACAGGTAATGAATACACTGGTAATTACGGCGGACGTAGCGCAGCCAGTAGCAGAGCAAGCAATATGCCATGGGCAGCACCTTCTGAAGAAGAGGAGATACCATTTTAGTTTTGAACGCGACAGACGGAGAAGCGAAGCCCTCCCTGCCCTTAGTATTTCTATATGTCAGAGACAGCAGTAAGACACCTAACAAAAGAAGCCCTGCAACAAAGCGTAATTTTGCCGTTGGCTAAGCTCAAGCCGAACAACGGGCAGATACCCGATGTGCCGGAGAACCCGCGCCGTATTGACAAAGCTAAGTTTGAGGCACTGAAAACGAGCATACTCGACGACCCCGAAATGTTGAGTTTGCGAGAAGTCCTTATATTCCAATACCACGGCCAAAACGTAATTATTGGCGGGAATATGAGATACCGCGCGTTGAAAGCGCTGGGCTACAAGGAGGCTATTTGCAAAATTATTGCACCGGAGACGTCAGCCAAGAAGCTGCGCGCAATTGCACTAAAGGACAATAACAATTACGGCGAGTTTGACATGGAGATGCTCGCCAATGAGTGGGACCGCGAGGAACTGGACCGCATAGGAATAGATTTGCCGCCAATAGCCGAAGAATTGAAGGAGAACGAAGCAGAAGAGGACAACTTTAACCCAGCCGATGCGATAGCCGCCAAGCCAAAGGCCAAAGAAGGCGACATTTACAGGCTCGGCAAGCACCGCCTAATTTGTGGAGACAGCACCGACGGCAAAGTTATAGACCTTCTTATGGGAGGCCAAAGCGCGGATTTGTTTCTTACAGACCCGCCGTATAACGTCGACTACAGCAGTAAAAACGAAACATTGAACGCGGCCGGCAAAGGGAACCGGGTACAGAAAGACATCGCTAACGACAATATGGATGACAACGCGTTTCAAGCTTTCCTGTATTCAGCTTTCTCAAACGCAAACGAGCATCTTAAGCCGGGCGGAGCCTTCTATATTTGGCACTCAGGTGTGGAAGGCCTTTATTTCAAGATGGCCGTAAAACGCGTAGGCTGGGACCTAAAGCAAATACTTATTTGGGTAAAGAACAATATAGTTTTAGGCCGTCAAGACTACCAATGGAAGCACGAACCCTGCCTTTACGGATGGAAGCCGGGCGCAAGTCATTATTTTGTTGCAAGGCGTGATCTTATAACAGTGTACGAGGAAGACGGCTTAGACTTTGACTCCATGACAAAGGCCGAGCTGTTGAAGGTATTGCAGGAAATATTTGACGCGCCTACTACGACCATACACGAAGATAAGCCGCTTAGGAGCGCAGACCACCCAACGATGAAGCCTTTGAAGCTTATGGGCAGGCTCATTAAGAACAGCACGCGCCCGGGCGAGATAGTGTTAGACCCATTCGGAGGCAGTGGCAGCACGATGATGGCCGCCGAGCAATTGGGCAGGGCCTGCTACATGGTAGAGTTAGATCCCGTCAATATTGATGTAATAGTTAAAAGATGGGAGACACTGACAGGAGAAAAGGCCGAGTTATTAGGTAACTATAACAATGCATAGAACACCGATAGAAATCAAAGAAAACACCGATGCCAAATAAAGAAAACCTACGCGCGCCATGGAAGCCAGGCGAAAGCGGTAACCCGAAGGGGAGACCGCCCAACAGAGTACTGCGGTATCGGCAGAAGATATTAGGCAAAAGCAAGGCTAAGAAGTTCTACGGCATAAGTTCTACAGAGCTGATGGAATGGTACGAGACGCTAATAACGTTAGATTTACCCGGCCTTAAGCTTTTGGCGCAGGACGACGAAGCCCCATCCCTACCGCGCAGCTACGCCCGCGCTATAATATTCGACATGAACGCGGGGAAGACCACGACAATAGACAAGTTATCAGAAAAGCTGTACGGTAAGGCCGTAGAGCGAATAGAACACACTGGAGCAGACGGCAGCGACTTAATACCGCGCACGCTAACGACGCAGGAGGCACAGGAGCTGTTAAAAGATTTGGAAAAGGACTATTAAATGGCACCATACAGGGACATCGATATTTTGAGAACGTGGACGCTAAGCTCTACGTTAAACTTTACGCGCTACTTCTTCAAGAAGCGGTTTAAGCGTAAGTTTATCGTAGGCGAACACCATATCAAGATAGCAGAGGCCCTCGACGAAGTGTTTGCGGGCAAGTGCAACCGGCTTATTATCAACATTGCGCCACGCTACGGAAAGACGGAGCTGGCCGTTAAGAACTTTATAGCTATGGGGCTGGCATTGAACCCAAAGGCCAACTTCATACATTTGTCGTATTCAGACGATTTGGCCCGCGATAATTCCCGGGGCGTTCAAGATATACTCCGAGATCCTTCTTTTTTGCGCCTTTTCCCCGGCACCAAGCCCACCTCAACCAATACGCACAAGTGGAAAACGACAGCCGGAGGCGGCCTCTACGCCGTGAGTTCAGCCGGGCAGGTAACGGGATTTGGAGCCGGTACCGTTGACAAGGAGGAAGAAGACGAACTTAAAAACGAAGTGGACGAACTGGCCTCGGTTAATAGCGGAGACTTTGGAGGCGCGATCGTGATAGACGACCCGATTAAGCCGGACGATGCCCGCAGCGAGAAGGTACGAGACACCGTTAACCAAAAGTTTGAGACCACCATCAGAAACCGCGTTAACAGCCGCGACACCCCGATAATAATTATTATGCAGAGACTCGACCAAGAAGACCTCTGCGGCTATTTGGAGAAGTTGGAGCCGGACGTTTGGAAGGTACTAAGCCTGCCGGTTATTCAGTACGACGACAAAGGCGAGGAGCGCGCCCTGTGGCCCTTCAAGCACACGCTGGAGGAATTGCACGAGCTTAGGGAGAAAAACTCCTTTGTATTCGATACCCAGTACATGCAGAACCCGCAGCCAGTGGAGGGACTTATGTACGGCCGAGGCTTTGAGACCTACGCGACTTTGCCGGTAACGAAGAAGCATAAGATAAAGGCGTACATCGATACGGCTGACACCGGCGCGGATTTCCTTTGCTGCATTATTTACGTGGAGACAGAGATAGGTAACTTTATTTTGGATGTGTATTACACGCAGGCACCGATGGAGACGACAGAGCCGGAGACCGCGCGACGGTTAACACGCTTTGGCGTTGAGGAATGCGTAGTAGAGAGCAACAACGGCGGCCGCGGCTTTGGCCGTAACGTTCGCAACAACTGCCGCCTGTTAGGCAATACAAAAACCTTCTTTACCTTCTTCACGCAGCGGCTCAACAAGGACGTTAGAATATTCAACCACAGCAACGAGGTAGAAAACCTTTGCGTTTTCCCCGAGCGTTGGAACCTCAGCTGGCCCCAGTTCTACAAGGCGATAACCCAGTACAAGAAGGAAGGCGGCAACGTACACGATGACGCGCCCGACGCATTAACCGGCACCGTGGAGAAACGGCACCTGCAGGCGCAGAACTTAGCTGGAATATTTCAATAACAATCAAAATTATAAGACATGGTACAGCAAAAATTAGACGGCGCGACAATAGATCGGCTATTGCAAGAGGGCCTACAGGAGGGACATATAACCGAGATGATAGCGGCGGTAACAGAATTGCACAACGGTAGATTAATGCCTTTACCCGACACGAAGGAAATTAATAAGCAGCTCGATCCTAATACGCACGACGTCATGGACCCCACACTGCGCAAAGATAAACGAGTTGTAGTAGATCCTCAATCCGAGGACTACGGTCGCGTGATGGACGTAAACCCGAACAGTGTGAGGGACGGAGTCGGAGAAAACACAAGAATAGAGAAAGTAACGCGTATAGCTTTGGCCCTGCAGAAACTTATCCGCGAACGCGCAGTAAGCTGGACGTTTGGTATTCCGGTACAGCTAAACTGCAAGCCGGAAAACGACACACAAAAGCAGGTATTCGACGCCCTCAAGCGCATTTATTACGACGTGAAGATCAACACCATTAACCGCAAAGTGGCCCGGCACCTCTACGGCAATACCGAGGTAGCAGAATATTGGTACCCGGTATCTACAGAAAAGCACACGCTGTACGGCTTTGAAACGCCTGTAAAATTCAAGGTAGCTATATTCTCGCCAGCTTTCGGAGATACGCTATACCCGTATTTTGACGCTAACAGGGATCTCATAGCATTCAGCCGCGAATTTTCTCGCAAGGACAACGACCTGCAGACGCGTAGCTATTTCGAAACATGGACAGCCGAATGGCATTACTTATGGAGCAGCGACACAACACAGACAGGCGCGAAGACAAACAACTGGCAGATAGTAGACGGTTATCCTGTGCAGAATGCAATCGGGAAAATACCTGTTATATATGGGAGCCAGCCGGAACCCGAATGGCAGTGCGTACAGGGCCTAATAGACCGTCTCGAAAAATTGCTTAGCAATTTCGGAGATACCAACGACTATCATGCCAGCCCGAAGATTTTTGTTAAGGGCCATATCGTAGGATTTGCCAGGAAAGGCGATGCTGGCGGCATCATTGAGGGCGACGACGGAGCGGAAGCGCAGTACCTTAGCTGGGCCAACGCACCCGAGAGCGTAAAGCTGGAGATAGAAACCTTACTGAGAATGATATACACGCTTACGCGTACGCCCGATATTAGCTGGGAGGGAGTAAAGAGCCTCGGTAATATTTCCGGAGTAGCCCTCAAATTGTTGTTTATGGACGCAGATCTGAAAGTCCAAGATAAATGCGAAATTTGGGATGACTACCTCCCCCGACGTAACAACGTAGTGAAAGCCTACCTAAAGATCGCCAATTTAAAGCAGCAGGGATGGCAGGACGCAGCCGACCAGCTTATGATAGAGCCGATAGTAACTCCTTACACAATAGAGGATGAAGACGGAAAAGTAAGCAGGCTTACTGCAGCGAATGGAGGCAAGGCTATTGCAAGCAGAAGAACTACTATAGCCAAACTTGGCTGGGTAGACGACGCAGATCAAGAGCTTAGCGACATTGAGACAGAGGAGGCTGCGGAGAGATCTGCAACGCAGGGAGAATTTACGATATAGGTAGTACAAAATCGCCGTAGCGCGCGTTTAACATCTTGCTGTGATTAGTTATACCGCAGAAGAGAGAAACGCGCTTAAAGGCGAAATTTAGCTGAAATAACAACGCATGGCAGAGGAGAACGAACGGGAGCGGCTCATTATCCAGCTAAGAGGATTTGATAGCGAGCATTACGCGCGTAGCGATAAATACGCGCGCCAGGTGGATGCGCTTACAAAATCGGCAGCTGATGAATATGCACAGTTGGCCGGCACACTTTTCCAGCCCGATCTGTCTAAACCGTTTTCCTTTGACAAATTCCCGCAGACCAAAAAGAAGGCGCAGGCCATAGCCCGCAATTTGGCTAATGGAATTAAGCAGGTAGTAATGAGAGGTACCCAGGAAGAATGGGGATCCGCATGCGATAAGAACGACGCATACTTAAATTCTATATTGAAGACCAGCAAGCTGACGCCCGAAGAGGCCGCACAGTACCAGGCCCGCAACTTGGAGGCTTTGCATAGTTTCCAACAAAGGAAGGTGCAGGGTATGGGCCTAAGTGCGCGCGTGTGGAAGATAACTAAGCAGATACAAAGCACTATAGAGCTGGGCATCGACTTGGCGTTAGGCGAGGGCAAAAGCGCGCAGCAGCTTAGTAAAGATGTAAGGCAATGCCTCCAGCAACCCGATAAGTTATTTAGGCGAGTGAGAGACAAAAACGGGAACCTGCAGCTCTCCAAGGCCGCGAAGCTTTATCACCCCGGCCGCGGCGTTTACCGGAGCTCGGCGCAGAATGCTATGAGGCTGGCGCGCACGGAGATAAACATGGCATACAGGCAAGCTGAGTATTTGCGCTGGCAGCAGTTAGATTTTGTAGTAGGGTTCCGCGTTTGCCTTAGCAATAATCACACGATCAAGGACAGCAAGGGCCACCCGATACCGTTAGAAGACATTTGCGATGAATTGGCCGGAGATTACCCCAAAACGTTTAAGTTTGTAGGCTGGCACCCGAATTGTCGCTGTTATGTTGTGCCGATCATGTCCGATTATGACGAATATAACAAAGAGAGGGCAGGCAGGCTAAAGGCGATAATCCAGGGAACTAAGTACAAAGCCATGCCTTCGAGGAGGACAATAACAGCCATGCCTGCTAATTTTACGGAATATATAGCGAACATCGCCGATCGCAGCAAAGGCTGGGCCTCACAACCGTACTACATACGTGACAATTTTGTTGGCGGCGTTATCTCGGGAGGATTAAAACCGGGTATAGCAACAAAGCTAAACGGTCAGACTCCGGGCAAGGAGGTAGCAAATAACAGCAAGCCCTGCACGGAGTTCGACGGCCGAATAGCAGCCATGAAGAAATGGGCCTACGCGTTTGGTTTGGACGTGAGCCGCTTAGATAGTTTGAGAATGGCCGGAGACCGTAACGCGCTATTGGCAGAGTTGGACGCGCTGGGAGATTTGGCAGACAAAAGGCAGGAAGCTTGGATCGAGGCAGATAACGAGCTTTACGACTTGGCCAAGCAGGCAGGGACGCAGCATTTTACCGCCATTGAAAAGAAATACAAGGACATAGCGATTAAATACATGTGCCGGCCTACCAGCTATTATGCAGACAGTACGGCTGCGTTGATCCAGGCGAAGACGCAGGCAGAGGCAGAGTTGGCAGCAGCCAAGGCCGCAGAGGCCAAAGCAGACTACAGTAAGCTCATGCCTCAGGAACTTAAAGAAGGCGGCAAATACCTCGGCGATCTTAAATATAAGTTCGATAAACGGTTTTTCGACAAACTCGACCATACGCCGAAGTTGGAGCTATTAGACGGCGACGAAGGAAGCTACGAGACGGACTACGGCGACACGGTAAGGCTCAACGACAACAAACGATGGAAGGCCAGCCCATGGTATAGAAAAGCCTTAGTATATCACGAGTTTGGGCATGCCATCGGAGACCAAAGGCGGCTTATAAACGCCCCGGAGATATTGACAGTACGCAGGAAGATACTAAGCTGGTTACGCGAGCGCGTAGATACGCAGACCATCGAAAAAACCTTTGATTGGAAAACAGGCCAGTACGAAACCACACTAAAGCGGCAGAAGGTTATGCGCGCCAAAGTATTAGGCAGCCAGTTAGACCGGGCCTATTGGGTAGTCAAGAAGCAGATGAAGGAAGAAACGTTTACCAAACGAGGCATTACCCGCCGGGACGTACTGGAGCAGATGAACGCGGCAGCCGACACGCTAAAGAGCTTAGTAAAGTCAGTTGGATGGGGCCACAGCGATAGCTTTTTTAGCAGCTCCTATTACGCGCAGCACGAATTTTTAGCGCATTGCTTTGAAAACACGTACGCAGGCAACGAGGTAATAAAGCGTATGATGCCCGACGTTTACAAACTTATGGTTGACTATATTAACAGCCTAAAGTTCTAAACGAGATACAAAGCACCATCCGGGATGGAGCCTACTAACGTAGCTTTTGCAGGTGCAGCACCACCCAAACCAGGGTAATAAGCTACGAGGCTTCTGCCGGAGGTAAGGCACCGTCGTAATATTTTGGCCGCGCTTTCGCTATTTTGCTCGGCGATTGTTAACAGCTTTACCAAGGAGGCATCCTCGGAGTTGGTGCAAGACGCTAAGAAGCCTTCTACCAAAGCAGCGTTTGGCAGGTCAGTAACAGGCATAAGCCCGCGCGTAGTTTTTATTTTAGGAATATCCATAGCTTTTATTTGCTACAAAGTTAGCTAACTCTGCAGTATGAGAAAGGAAGGTAGGAAGTTTTGACGAATATTTTTACTTTGACGAGAGAAAACGTATTAAGTTAATACAATATTTTTGCAGAAACATAACGAAGCTTTGATAAGATGGACTTATTCGACAAAATTTTGGCACTACTTAAGGAACACTTTACAGGAGTGCGCGAAGATGGCCTCCGGCAGTTGGCAAGCGCGTTAGCTTTACAGGCCGAGACCGAGGAAGATGCTACTAATATCGTAGGCAAATTAACCGCCGACAAGGTAGAGAAGTTCGTAAAGGACTGGCGCAAGACCGCCGACGCCGAGATCACTAAGGCAAATTCCACTTTTGAAACCAGCCTTAAACAGAAGTATGATTTCATCGAGAAAGGACAGCCTAAGCCCGAGCCGGTTAAACAGTCAGAACAGAACGGAGGAGAGTTAACGTTGGACGCAGTTGCAAAGCTAATAGACCAAAAGATGGCAGCGCAAAATTCGCTTTTGCAGGGCTTAGTAACTGAGAAAACGGCAGCCGACCGACGCAGAATATTGGAAGCCGAGTTAGACAAGGCCAAGATCGAGGGCACGCAGCGCGATATGATCTTAGGAAATTTCTCGCGTATGTCCTTTAAGGACGATGAAGACTTTAACGGCTATCTCAAGAACGAGACCGAAGCAATAGGTAAGCTCGCACAAGAGACAGCAAACGAAAAACTAAGCCAACAGCAGCAGCCAATATTTGGAGCCGTGAACAAAGAAGGCATAAGCGAAGGCGTAGCAAGTTACATCGCCGCCAAGGCCGAAAAGCCGACCCTACAGGGGAAGGAGCTTTAATTAACCAACAAATCAATTTGTTATGCTTACGATTAAGAGAAAGAAGGACACGCGCACAGTACGAGCATGTACTAATAACTGCGCAGACATTCCCGGCGGCGTAACTGTTTGCGGAGCCGAGCTTATACCCGGCACTATTTTGGCAGAGGGCGCAGCCATTGCAAAAGGCACAGACGGCCTCTATCATGTGATTAAAACCGCGAAGGTTAGCGCAGCTGTAGGCACCAGCGACACCACTATTAAGGTAGCCAAAGGCAGCCAGTTTAAGGTAGGCGACGTTATTATGGCAGGCGTTGGTAGCAAGGCAGTGGCAATTACAGCCATTAGTAAGACCGACGCATCCCAGGACGTTATAACGATCGCTGAGGCATTAGGAGCAACAGTAAAGGAAGGCGCTATTATCGAACAGGCCGACAAGGCTGCCGCAAAGGGAGCTTTCCGATATACACCTGTTGCACTCGTTGGAGACAGCTACGATGTTGAGGAGCTGGGCAATCATCTCGTAACAGCCGTAACTATCGGACAGTTCAAAGAAGCTGTGGTACCGCCCGTTAGCGACGATATCCGAGCAGCGCTCAAAACTATAGTATTCATTTAAAGTAGCAGGATCATGATAGCAACACTAATGAAAGGCCTCGTAGAGAAAGACATGGAGGCCGTAATTAATAGCTACGATTTGAAGCCCTTCTATTATCCGACACTATTTCCGCTTAAGGAGCGTTATACATTGACGTGGAAAGCGTTAGAGACGCAAGTCGGTCTCAAGATAGCAGGCGACATCGTGGCAAGAGGTGCGCGCGTTGATGCAAAGACACGCGAGGCCGTGGCGCGTTTGCAGGGAGATATTCCCAAGATCTCGATTAAGCGCTTTATGGATGAAGACAGGCTTAACGAGTATGATATAATGGTAGCCATGTCTTCGGGTAACCCCGATTTGCAGGCTTTAGTATCAGCCTGGGCCGAAGATACAGAGTTTTGCTGGACAGGCGTAGCCAGTCGTTTGGAGTGGATGGCATTGCAGGAGCTCTCGCTGGGAAAAATAACTCTTACAGAAGACAACAACGCAAACGTACTAACCGAGTACGATGTAGATTATCAGATGGACGATGCCCACAAAGTAGGCTACCAGGAAGGCTCGGCAAGCTGGGCAAACAGCAGCGCAGCCAAGCCTATAACAAAAGATTTTAAGAACATCGTAAAACTTGCAAAGAAGGAGGGCATCAACCTTAAAGTAGCGATGATGAGCCTCGATACTTTTGCTACGTTCACGGAGACCGACGAGGTACAGCGGATCTGCGCGAGCTTTGCAGCAAATGCGCTGAACATATCGCAGACGCCGAGCCTCGAGCAGGTTAATACCGCGCTTAAGGGCCTATCCTACCTTAGAGGTTTGCAGGTAAAGGTAATCGATCAGGACATTACGCTCGAGAAGTCCGATGGTACGCGCCCGTTCAGTGGCAACCCGTTTGCCGAAAATGTCGTTAATTTCGGCGAGGCCGTACAGAAGGGCTATACCTACTGGAAGAAGCCTGCAGACGCCAACGTTAAGGGCAGCGTAGCGCTGAAGGCCATGAACGGCCACACGCTTATCAAGAAGTACGCAGAGGAAGAGCCGCTTATGGAGATCACGCAGGGCGTAGCTAACGCTTTCCCAGGCTGGCTGTCTTCTTCTCGTTCGATATTGATGTCGACCTATTCGGAGACGTGGAACCACTAAGCAAAGCCCGGGAGGTATTCAGCCTCCTGGGACTTTGATCTAAACAAAAGGCATGACTTACAAAGAATGGTTTTTGCAGACGGGCAAGCGTTTCGGTATTGAAGCCGGAGACGTACAACTCATTTTGACCGACCAAATAGAGCTGATACCCGACGAAGAGGCGAAAGTAGACCCTAAGACCGCCAAGACTGCGCTGGTTAAGGAATTTGCCAACGTGATACCATTAGCCAACATCTCCGAGGGCGGCTATAACGTTTCCTGGAATATCGAGGCTATTAAACTTTGGTACAAGATCACCTGCGGCGAGCTGGGCATTACGCCTAACACAACGCCTAAGGTTCGCGATAGGAGTAACGTATGGTAAGCATATCGGAAGTTATTAATAACCAATACCCGCATTTCCTTTATACGCGCGCCAGTGGGGAGGGCGTGCAGAATGAGACAGGCGGCTGGACAGGCGGCGAAGCCGTTTACGAGTACCACAGCAGATGCAGGGAGGAAACCAACGGCCGAGGCACTAAAGTAGCAACGGCCGACGGTACATATAGAGTATTCTCGGCATTGGTACAGATACCAGTAGATGCCGCACGCATTCCCGAAGGAACGGAGGTTATTATAACTGACGAAGATATAGACCCAGCGCAGCTCCAAAACGATGACTTTGTAAGTAATGCTACTAATAACATAATACGAATAAAGGGCGAATGCCTTAAGTTTGACAAAGGTAGACTACACAACCGTCTATGGATATAAGAGGCAAGATAAACGGCGATTTGGATGCCATTATGCGGCAGTTCCTTCAAGAAGTGGAGAGGCAAGAGATAGAAAGCCTCTGCCGCGTTGGAGAGGAAGCCGTTGCATTGGCTAAACAGATACCGGCTCCGATAGGTTACAAGGACCGCACAGGCAACCTGCGCTCGTCTACCGGCTACGCCGTATTCAAGGACGGTAAGCCCATTAATAAGGCCTTCAATTCTGTTAAGGGAGCCACCACCGGCGCGGCTACAGGAGAGAAGCTGGCTATGAACTTAGCCAAGAACCATCCTACCGGGCTCGCCCTTATAGTAGTAGCGGGTATGTATTATGCCGTATATGTCGAGGCAAAAGGTCGCGACGTATTGACGTCTGCGGAGACCAACGCAGAGGCAGGCGCTAAGAGAGAGTTCGCAGATTTACTCAAGAACATAAACGCAGCGTTTGAGAAATGAAAAAGGTAAGTAGTATTGATATAGACGATTTGCTGTATGAGCTGTTAAAGGCAGCCGTTACAGCCGGGGAAATTGAGATATCCGGCGGCATATACAACGAAGACGACAGGCCCGACGGCAGCAGCAAGGAGGATATCACGGTAAACACTATTGCAGCAGACCATGATAAGCCTCAGACAGCAACATCGAATATTAATATATATGTACCCGATCTGTATCTTAAGATTAAAGGCGTTGCTCAGTATAAGAAGAACAAAGAAAGGTTACGCGATATCGGAGACAGCATTACCTATCTATTGGACGCGCAGAATTTGGATGACTTAGAAATGTGGATAGAGGCCGACACGCTATTAGCGTTTCCCGACATCCACCAGCACAGCCGCAATATTCGTATTAAGTGGAACATACATTAATTTTTAACAGTTAGACAATGGCACATATTGTAACTTTGGGCTTATCCAGAATATTGGGAAAGTCCGGTGAGCCTACTGCGGGAGACTTTGCAGAAGACGGGTATACCGATTATGGACTGACATATGAGGACACCTGCAAGATGGCGCAGGAAGACGGCGACGAAACCAAGTTTTACTCCGAAGAGGAGGACGACCCGATCGAGATCATAAACAAGCCCGGTAAGATTACCTTTAGCTGGAGTATCATGGACCCGACAACAGATGTACTTAAGCGTTTGTTTGGCGGCGAGGTAGCAAAGGATATTGATATTTGGGCATATCCCGACACTGAGGCCAGCATAGAGGAGGCTGTAATTATTAAGCCGAAGAAAGGTTTGAAATTCCAAGTTCCTCGCATGCGTCTTAAAGCAAAGCTTAACGGCGAGTTCTCGAAAAAAGGCCTTATGCTTATTGAGGTAACAGGTACCATTCTAAAGCCTCAGACAACCGGCCTTAAAAAGCTTTACGCTACAAAGGTAACAACAGAGTAACTAAGAAGTATTCAGTTTAACACCCGAAGCCTCCGGAAATGTACATCTTCGGGGGCTTTTTTACTTTTTGTCAATGGAAGATCAGAAGCAGAACACCGCGAAAGAGAAGTTAGAGGCGCTCGAGAAAGAACAAAGCGAACTTAGACAGTTGATCCAGCAAGGAGTAACGTTTGACGTTACGATTACCTACAATAAGAGGAGCAAAGGCTGGCGCGGATTTTTCGGAGCCAGGGAGAGCGTACAGGAAAAGAAGGTTTTCCGCATTGAGGAACCTACGCTCAGCACCTTAGACAGGCTTAGCCAAATTTGGCTCGAGTTGGAGATAGACGAAACGCGGCTTAACGATAAGGAATACATGGCTACGGCAAAGCAGATGGCAGCCAAGGAGTCCCGCCGTTTGGCCCGGCTGGTAGCAATTGCTGTATTGGGAGAAGATTACTACAAGGTAAGCCGTTGCGGAGACAGCTTTAAACGTAGCGAGGACACTAAGCGAGTTACCGCCCTAACATCGCTATTCTACCATAGTATTAAGCCATCTGATTTGTTCACGCTGGCCGTACTAATAACAAACGTAAGTAACCTGGGGGATTTTACAAACTCTATAAGATTGATGAGCGCAGCGCGAACAAGCGACCCGACGCATCTTATAGAGCAACAGGCCTAAAAAGTCCATTTGGAAGACGGGGATCCATATGCGCACATTTCGGATGGACTTTTGATTATTTACTTCACGGCATACCGTGGGGTACGGTAGTAAGGATGCTAATAGACGCTCCCAGCGTTGAGGAAACAGGACTAAAGCCAGGCGATACCCAAACAGAGCTTACAGACGAAAACGCAGGGGATGTACTTAAAATGATCAACCAATTTAATAGTTAGGAATATGAATGTTACGGGCGGCGGACTATCATTTGACATTACCGCCAATAATAATAACCTATTGTCCGTTCTCGAGGCCAGCAAAAGAGCTATGCAGACTTTTACGACCAGCGGAACGAAGGGCGGGAAAGATATTGAGGATGCATATAAAAAAGCCTCCATGGCTATTGAGGCGGGCTTTAAGCAAGTCGATATTGTCATGGACACGAACAAGGCTGCTATAGAGCAACTTAAGGCTAAATTGGCTGAATTAGGTAAGACTATGTCCGATGCTTTTATGCAGGGCAGAGATGCAGAATATAACGCTGCTAAGCAGGCTTACGAAGATACGAAACGTCAGATAGAGATGCACCAAAAGCTCTATGACGAAGCCGGGAAACTTTCTGATGAATTGGTACAACAGGAGCAACAGCTGAACAAGCAGAAAGATGCAGCCGACAGGGCAAGCGGCTCTTATGGAACGATAAGAACACAGCTTAGGCAGGCACGCGAGGAGCTTATGAAAATGGAGCAGAACGGCCAGCGTGGTACACAAGAGTATGAGCAACAGCGGCAAAAAGTCGTTAGCTTAACGCAGGCGCTCGCATCAGCAAATAAACAGGCTAAGGCTTTGGCTAATCCTAACAGGAATTTTCAAGCTGTTATCGGAGGCCTAACGCTTATGACAAGCGGCTACCAGGCTGTCACAGGAGCAATGGGCCTTTTTGCCGGCGAGAACGAAGATTTGCAGAGGGTGATGACAAAGCTACAGAGTGTTATGAGTATCACGATGGCCCTGCAGACAGCCTACACCCAGCTTAACAAAAACAGCGCATTTCAGTTGGTATTAGTGGCAAAGGCAAAAGATATGCTTACAGCCGCTACTACACGTTTATCCGTGGCGTTAGGTATTTCAACTGTAGCGGCAAAAGCTTTGATGGCTACGCTCACATTAGGGCTTACTGTCGCTATTACGGCCGTTATAGCAATTATATCCAAGATGTCAGCGAAGGCCGCAGAGGCCAAGAAGGAGCAAGAAGAATTTAACAAGAAAATCGGAGAGGCAGCCGGGAAACCGTTAGAGGCTTACGTCGCTTTACAGGCGGAGTGGAACAGCCTAACGGGATCGATGGCGGAAAAGGAAAAATGGGTACAGGACAACGCCGACAAATTCGCTGATTTAGGCCTGCAGGTTTATTCTGCGAGAGACGCAGAGCGCGTTTTAGTAAGACAGACACAAGATTTCGTCAAAGCATGCATGGCAAAAGCTAAGGCTTTAGCCGCACAGCAAATCGCTACGGAAAAATATGCGGAGATATTGAAAAAGGAAGCCGAAATAGAAGCCATGCCGGACGAAGTGACAGTAACTCAGAGTTTCGGCACAGCCGGCGCGTACAAAGCAGAATACAACATAAAAAACCATGCTAAGCAAAAGGCACAGCGCGAGCTCAACGAGATGAAAGCTGCCGCCGACAAGTTAATAGAGCAGCAGGTAGCGTTTACTAAAGAGGAAAATGCTTATTTAGCAAAACTGGGAAATATAGGGCAAAAAACAGTTAGCGGCAGCGTGGACGCAGTGCAGGAGGAGCTAAACCGCCTGCAGAAGCTATATAATCGCGCATCAAACGACACGGAGAGGAAACGACTTAGTAAACAAATAGAGCAGGAGCAGGCTAAATTAGACCGTATTAGCTATAACCGGAAGACTACGACTAATTCTAATTCGGGGAAAAACAGAAGTAGCAATACAGGAGCCAGTGCCAAAAAAGACGACCCCTTTATAAAGTTGTTGGAAGCACGGAAGGCCGCATATGAAAAATATAATAAGTACATATCCAGCGGAGATGAGACCCTGCGGCAAATTGCTCCTAAAGAATTTGCAAACATATTGAAGGACGGAGGAACATATATCGAATACCTGGAGAAGCAACGCGACCTAATAAACGAGAAAACAAGTAAGACGGCGACAGACCTGCATAACCTATCGATCCTAAACGACGAAATAGCAGCTACGGCCAAGCAGACCGCGCTGGACGATTTCACGACCAGCCTGCAAAACGCCGTAGATAGTGCAGAGACGCTGGCCGCTAAGTTGGAGGTAATAGCAAAAAAGCGCGCCGAGATCGCCGGCCAGCCAAGCTCAGATCTTAAAGACAGCGAAAACGATCAGTTGAACAGCGTAGAGAGGCAACTGACCGAGGATGCAATGCAGCAGGCTACAGAGTTAGTGCAGGCATATCGCGAAAGCACAAACGCTCGGCTCGAGGAAGAAAGAAATTTCCAGCAAAAATTACAGGCGTTAGATATTGCAATAGGAAAAGCTACGAGCGACCAGCAGAGAGAAGAGCTCGTAGAAGCAAAGGAAACGATGCAGCAGTTGCACAACGCCCGTATAAGTTCATTCCAGGAATTGGAGCAATTATATAAAGAAGGAGCCGATAACGTACAGACTTATGCGAACAAGGCGCAGCAGATAATAAATAAATACGATAAACTTATCAAGGCGGCGAGAATAAAGAATGACGAGGAAACTGCTGATGCACTCGAGCAGCAGCGCAATGTAGAACTATTCAAGGCTACGAAAGAATATACGACCTTTTTTAGCGATATTACAAAGATGTCCGCCGCTACATTTGAGACAGTACGAAAAAATCTTATTATCGCCGCGCGTAAGGCCTTAGCCGATGGAAGATTAACCGCCGAACAATATAAAGAACTCATCGAGTCCATTAACGAACAGTCTGACCGCGCCTATGGTATCTCTACAGGAGCAGGTAGTGGCTTAAACGATAAAATCTTTGGCGACAAGACAGATGCCAATTTCCAAAAGATATTAGGACTATTCCAAAAAGGTAAGGCTTCTGCAGCAGATTTGCAAGGGGCAATGGGAAAAGTCGGCAACAGTGCGGCAGGAACATTAAGTACCGTTGAGGCTATAGTAAGGACAATTTACCAAACGCTTAATGCCGTTACGCAGACATTCGATGCAGCCTCGGAAATGTTCGACAGTTTCGGAGACGAAAAGACAGCCGAGACGCTAAGTAACTATTCGTCATTAATCGGGACTATCAACGAGGGCGCGATGTCTGCTTTCAATAATTTCAAATCGGGTAATATCGCGGGAGGAATAGCAGACGTAGTTAGCACGCCAATGCGCGTAATTACGACGTTGAACAAAATACACGACAAGAAGTATGAAAAGCGCATACAGCAACACGAGCGCGCAGTAAAGGCTCTTTCAAACGCTTATAACGAGCTGGCGCACGCGATTAACAACGCCCTGGGCGAAGACTCTTATAAATTGCAAAACCAGTCTATACAGAATTTGCGTAAGCAAAATGAAGAGATCCAGCAGATGATCAATGCGGAGCAGAAGAAGAAAAAGACAAACTGGGATAAGATCGCAGACTGGCAGGAACAGATCGCGGAAAATAAACGCTCGATTGACGATATAATAAACAATATCGCTGAAGAGATAACAGGGACCACCGGCAAGGACTTAGCCAGCAAGATAAGCGATGTAATATCCGGCGCTTTTGAGGATGGGACGACAAATGCAAAAGCCAAAATAAACAACACCTTAAACGGAGTGATACGCGAAGCAGTCACGCAGGCTCTGCAAAAGCAATACCTCGAAAAGACTATAGCAGATGCCGTCGCACAGTTGCAGGAAGATATGGGCTTCGACGCAGAAGGTAACGGCAGCTTTGACGGCCTTACGGACGTAGAACAACAGCGTTTTAAAGATGCAGTAAGCCGCGCAGCTGGAAATTTCCAGAGAGCTATGCAAGTATACAAAGACCTGTTTAAGGAATTGGACGACACCGACCCCACAACGCTAAGCGGCGCGATTAAGGGAGCCAGCCAAGAAAGCATCGACCTTTTGGCCGGTCAGACCAACGCTGTACGTATGAACCAGGTCACGGCATTAGGCGTCTTTCGAGAGCAACTGTTGCACCTTAGCAATATGGATAACCAATTAGGCGTCATCGCCGGCCGGCTTAGTACGATTTTAGACAAGATAACAGCTCCCAGCGGAGACAGCCTGCGGGGACAAGGCTTAACAAGTTGAATATTATGAATTTTGACGACTTAAAGAAGGCTTTAGCCAAAGAGGCCAAGGCAGCCGGCATTTGTAAGGAATGGTATCGGTATATCTTAGATGCGAACAGCAAAGACCGTTTATTGCTCCTTTACTATGCGGGATTAGATTTCGCATTAGGTAACGATTTCCCAAGCAAGAGACTGCGAGATGAATTTAACGGCATACGGCAGTCTTATGGCATATACGATAACGGCGAAGTTTTCGGAAGAATAAACACTCGCAGAATATTAGCTTATAAAGGAGCTGTCGGCGCAGCAAGCTACGACGGCTATACCGTCGGGCAGGTATGGGCAAGAGCCGGCAGCAAGATCACGGTAAGCGCCAGTGCAAACGCTTTTGTTACTATCGACATGATAGAAGGCGCAAGCGTAGAAGTGGAAGCCTGGGGCGAAGCACGCGTTATCGTTTTCCGACACGGAGGCGATCTTAAATTCAAAGAGCAGGAAAAGTCTAAAGTAACAATTAATAACGATTAGTCATGGCAATAACTGAAAGCAACTTAGTATTAAATATGCCCTTCGACGAAGCTGACGGGTCCACAGTAGCGCACGATTATAGTAGCAACCGATACGATGCAACTTTAAGCGGAGCCAAATTTTTATTAGGGCAGCAGGGTAACTATATACATTTCGATGGCGGCTCCTGTGCAGAGATCGCTAAAGACATTCTCACTATATCGTCACGTTGGACCGTCATAGCGTGGGTAAAGCCTACCCTATTGGTCGACGGTATAAAACGGCACGTAGGCTTATTTTGTAACACAGATCAGCTATACGGCAGCCGCGTGATATGGATAGACGCCGCAACAAACAGCTGGACTCTTATGGTAATTCGTAAGAGAGGAACGACCGTTAGCATATCTACAAATTACGAAAGCGTAGGAAGCATAGAGCTGCCCGGAGAACTTACAGGTTTCAGCATCCTACAAGATATCTATAGCAGCGAATATGCATACGCAGACCTCGACGAAGTGCAGTTATATAACGAAGTGCTTAGCGATGAGGAAATAAAAGAAGTCGTAAGCCAGCAGCTGACCAACAACACCACCGGCGACATTAAGATATCATATTACATTAACGGGGAGAATTTTGAGAGTTACGGCGTAAGAGTTTCGGCCAGCACGGGAGTAATAGACCACCCGAAGATGAAGGCACCCACCTCCGTAGATTGGCCCGACTACAATGGCAAGGTAATAGATCTAAGCGATAAACGTTTTGAGGAACGGGAAATAAACCTCTCTTGCTGGATTAAGGCCAGCGGCAAAATGGACTTTGCCAACAAATTAAACAAGTTCTATGAGATTTTTCAGCAGGACGGTACGCAACGCCTCCTTATAGGCATTCATCCGCGCAAGCCTTTGGTATACGAGGTATACTGCGAGGATGGTATAGCTGTTTCCAAGCGATGGCACAACGACATAATGATAGGTACTTTTTCTTTAAAGCTTAAAGAGCCCGACCCTATCAAACGAGTAGTAAGGCATCAGAAACAAGGTACTACAGGAACAGAGCTTACTATAGGTTTTAAGACAGAAAAGATGACAGACATTTACTGGGGAGATGGAACATCAGATAAGGACGTATATGGAGACCATACAGGCTACAACGTACTACATCATACTTATACGGAGGACGGTATCTATTACGTCATTATTGGCGGCATCATTGACGAGCTGGAAAATTTCACGACAAACGGAATTATAATATGGAACAAATTATAATAACGCATACAGATAAGACCACGCTGGCATTATTCAGCCGGGCCAACGTATCTGCCATAAGTAAGGCTACTCAAAAGGTAGCTTTGCTTAAAGACGACACCGTAACGCTTTCTGTTATCTCGGCCAAATTATTAGATCTTCGCATCGGAGATACTACAACAATATATGGCCACAGCTACAAAATAAACCAGCTGCCAGCCATTTCAAAAACCGGCCTGCATGCTTATAGTTACGAGATAACTATGGAGGGCGTACAATATGACCTCCTGGACGTTAATTACTTGCTCCCCGAAAAATGTTACGGAGATTTCCTCTATACAGAGTTAGGCGGACAGCTCGATGCCTTACTTTGGAACATTAATAGAATATATCCTGGCGTTTGGGCTATTGGAACATACCCGACAGGGACCAAGGCCAAGAACATGACACCAGCGGGCAAGAACTGCCTGCAGGTATTGCAAGAGCTTTGCAGCGAGTACGGCGTAGAGTTCAGCATCGCAGTAAACCAAAACCCGAAAGAAGGCGAGCCGCTTTATACGTTGAATATTGCCGAGACAGTAGGCGAGAAGCAGCCGTTTACGCTGCAGTACGGCCGAGGATTAGGCCTGTATAAGTTGGAGCGCACGAACGTAAACAATAGCGGTATTACCACACGCCTGTATTGCTACGGCAGCTCCGACAATTTGGGGAACAACTACGGCGAGACCAAACTGCACCTGCCCGGAACAACACGCCTAACATCATATTTGGACGATACCATGGCAATAGCCATATACGGCGTTAAGGAAGCGCAGGAAGATTTTAGTGATATTGAACCTGCGCGCGTTGGAAAAGTTACGGCGCTGGGTGATAATACTATTACTTTCGTTGATAGTACGATGTTCAATCTTAACAAGAAGAAAGACGACGGCAGTACCGAGTATTTGATAGACGGCACCAGCGCAAAGATTACGTTTCAATCCGGAGGGCTGGCCGGTTATTCTTTTGACGTACACAGCTACGACGACGATACGAAAACCTTTGTTATTAACAAGTACACAGATGAGAACGGCTTAGTTTTCCCCAACCCCGATAACGCGGCGTTTCAGTTCGCAGTAGGCGACGAATATATAATAGAAGACATTACCCTGCCGCAGGAATATATAGACGCGGCCGAAAATGAGCTTAGAGAGGAAGGCACAAAGCAGCTGGCGAAGATAAGCCAGCCGCAGGTAAGCTACAAGCTGACGTTAAACGATGATTTCTTTATTTCCATGTACGGCAAAGGCGACGTAGAGTTTTTGCACGCGGGCGACACGATACACATTAAGGACACGGAGATAGGAGTAGATAAGGACATTAGAATAACGGAAATTTCCCGCAACCTTCTTAAGCCGCAGAGCTACGACATCACGCTGAGCGATACCGTAGAGAAGTCCACAACGGTAAAGGTCATTAATGAGATTAACGACCTGCGGGAGACCGTAGCAATAAGCGGGACGGCAGACCCGGCCAAGGCGCGCCGCAACTGGCGCACAGCCCAGGAATTGCTAAGCATGGTCTTCGATCCCGACGGAGACTATTATAGCGAGAAAATCAAGCCTCTATCTATTGAAACGACAATGCTGGCAGTCGGCGCAAAGTCACAACAATTCGTTTTGAAAAACGTAATTTTTCAAGCCAATTACAACCATGATTATAACGCTTTATATTGTGGTAATGGTCAGCTGGTGCATTATGCGATAGAAGATAGTATAAGAACCTGGCAACTTACATCCGACACGTTTACACTTAGCTCGGTACACTCTTATTATATATATGCCAGGTGCAGCAAGACCGATGCAAGCGCTAATTATTTAGTCATATCTAAGCCAAGTCCTGTTTTAACGGAGGAAAATTATTACTATTTCCTCATCGGCACAGTAAGCAGCCCAGTATCAGAAGGAGACAGAAAGGTAAGAACAATATCGCTTACGTATGGCTTTAGCACTATAAACGGAGCGTTCGTTAAGACCGGCAGACTTGAGAGCGCAGCCGGGACCTGCTATTTTGATTTGGATAACAACGAGATAGGAGGCGTTATTAAGTTTATCAAGTCAGACGGAACAATAGGCAGCATGGCAGACGTAGCCGACCAAACGGCAGAGACGAAAGACTATATCAATAACACTTTGCCCGATAAGCTAAATGATCTGCAAACGCAGATAGACGGTAAGATAGAGCAATGGTTTTACGAGTATGATCCAAGCGACACGGCGGAACCTACGAAAAGCTGGATTAGCGCGGGCACCCAGGAAGATCATACCGGAGATCTTTTTTACAACACGAAAACCGGAAACGTTTGGCGCTATATTAAGAGTAACGGCGTTTATTCGTGGAGCCAGCTCGGCGATGAAGATGCAGCAAAGGCGCTACAGGTAGCGTCAGATGCTTTGAAAACGGCGCGAGAAAAACGAAGAATTTTTACAGCCCAACCAACTACGCCATACGATGCTGGCGATTTGTGGGTACAAGGTGGAAGCGGCGATATCTTAAAGTGTGCTACGGCCCGCGCTACTGGCAATTATACAGCCAGCGACTGGGTAAAGGCGAGCAAATACACTGATGACAGCGCGCTACAGAGTTTTATTAATAACAAGTTTGCCACAACTATCAGCGGGCTAAAGACGCAGATAGATGGTAAGATAGAAAGCTATTTCCAGGCGTCAGACCCGGCTAATGAATGGACAACGTCAGAGGTGAAGGCCGTACACGATGGAGATATGTGGTACAACACAAGCGAAAAACGTTTGTATCGGTACATATACGACAGCAGCTCGAGTACAGGAGCATGGAGCGAAATACAGAGCAAGGATGCACTGAGCGCCTACGAGTTGGCAAGTACGGCAAAAGATACAGCAGACGGAAAAAGAACCGTATTCGTGTCCCAGCCGCTACCGCCGTATTACGTTGGCGATCTATGGCTAACAGGCGACAGCACAGACGGCGACCTGTACAGATGCATAACGGAGAGGCTTAACGGCAACTACAACGCGAACGACTGGGTAAAGGCCGTATATTACGACAATACGCAAACAGTGATCGACGGAGGAGTTGTAACAGCAGGTACTGTGCAGCTGGCAAATAAAAACAGTCAAAGCATAGTTGCTGGTATTACAGGCGGAGAAGATGAAAGCTCGAGCGAGACAGAAGCCAGGAAAGTGCGATTTTGGTCCGGATCGACCAAAGAAAACCGATATAACGCCCCGTTCAGAGTGATGCAGAACGGTTCATTTGTGGCGACTAAAGCAAATATAACGGGTGAATTTTATGCAACAAAAGGGACGTTTGAAAACGTGGTAATTAACGGTTCAAGCCGCAGCCTATGGAATACTCCAAGCGCTATTTCAGACACCGACGTAGCTGATAATATAGCCCTCGTATCTGATGAGATAGAAGTCTTCCTTACAGAATACTCGCTAAAATGGGATACAACCCAAAGCGGCCGTATCATACGCATTGCTAATTACAAGTGGAAGAGCAAAGTATCGAAAGGCTATTTTATCATATCAGCGCCGAGCGGAAAGTATTTCTTTGAAGACGGTATATCCAAAAACTGCATTATTCTTAAAAGAGAGATTATTGAATTAATCGGCTATGGAGACTCTTCTACTTTTTTCGGGTGGATAGTACTTAGACGCATCCCTCTTATGTCCCAATATCCAGCAGGCGGAAACGTGAGATGCCTGGCAATGGGTACAGTAACAGGCACAGACACAGGCGCGACTATTCGGCAGAGCACATTTGACGGGAAAATCATAAGCGTAGCAAGGCAAGACACCGGTATATACAAACTTACTATGCCTAAAGTCTGGTTTAATAATGAATATGATTCCTCTACTCCGTTCATTATGGTGTGCGGATTAGGGAACACATATAAGAAAGACACGCCTCAGAAAGCGACGGTAAGAGACATAACATCTACCACGTTTTTAGTAGATACAAGCGACGATGCAAGCCGCAATGATGGCAATTTTCAGTTTATGATCTATCAATTCTTAATGTGGTAGCGAGCAGGTCGAGAATTTCACGGCGTCCGGCCAAATACTTCGCTGATATTTAATATCGTATTATTTTAATACAAACATTTTCTATTTTTGTAGACATTAATTTCAAGAGCATGGAAAACAGAAACGGCGACATGATAAGCCCGCAGGTTTCAGTAATTGGAAAAGTGGACTTTACAGGCGGCAACTTTAAGAAAGACGTACCGTTTTGCATCAAGAACGATGGCGAGACGGCCGTAACGTTGGAAGTGAACCTTTGGGGCATGCCAAAGGGCGAGTTTGTCGCTACACGTTTTGAAACAGGATGGAACCCGGAAATTATACGGGAAGTAAAACCAAGTACAGCAACCGGCCTCATTTGGGGCTACTAATATTAAGAATTATGGGTTTAATTATAGGTTTGGGGGACAATAAGCCAAAGTTTCCTTACGATTATTATTACGGAGTAAAGATTAATATCAACACGGCCGACCCTGCTTTAACCCGCGTTGGCCGCGCTGAATTGCATAAAACCTTACCTGTTCAGTCGCAGATGCGACGCTGCATTATAGACGACGAAGGGCAGGTAGTGCGCTATTTGCATCCGACAGACAGCACGAAGTATGACACCGGCGAGGCCGCAGATCTCACCGGAGCGACAGGCCAGGTTATGGTAGAGATACCCGAGCACTATAGAAAGTTCGAGTTTGACGGAGATAACATAACCGCGCTTATTTCTACCTACGCCCTGCCTGGTTTTCACAAGGTGCGCAAAATATACGTTAGCGCATACGAGGCCGCCATGGACCGTACCAACAGCAAGCTGGCAAGCGTCGTAAATACAACGGTACAGTATAGAGGCGGAACCAACAAGGCTGACTACGACGGCGCGAGCAATTCACTGCTGGGCATGCCGGCTACAAGCATTTCGCTTACTAACTTTCGTAAGTACGCACGCAATAGAGGAACCGCGGGCCTAAACGGATGTGGATGGAACTGCTATCTTTACGAGGCAGCATTAGATATATTTTGGCTTTTCGTTATTGAGTACGCTACGCTTAACAGCCAAGCTGCATTTACTTCGGAGCTTACAAGCGATGGCTACCGCCAGGGAGGATTAGGCGACGGCGTTATAGGCATTGACTGGAACAAATGGACTACGTTTAACGGCAATAACCCGTTTATTCCATGCGGTACCACGAACAGCCTCGGCAACGCTACCGGCGTAGTAGCCTTTACTATGCCTACAGAGTACGACAGCACAGCCACAACGGCCAAAGTCGTAAACGTTCCATCGTACCGGGGCATTGAAAACCCGTTTGCCCATATTTGGAAATGGACGGACGGAGTACACTACAGAATAACGAGTGACGACACGGAAGGCGTTACGGAGTTCTATAGAGCTGTGGACGATAACCCTGCATATTTCCAGGACAGCAACTATGATAATTATGAGAAGCGCGGCGAGCTTTCGAGAAAGGAAGGCTACATTAAGCGTATTACACTGGGAGAGAAAGGCGACATAGCCCCGCTGGAGGTAGGCGACAGTTCTACGACGTATTTCTGCGATTATTGGTGGTGCAATAAGCCGGCATCCGGAGAGTCTCTTAGGGGCCTTTTGCTCGGCGGCAGTGCGGGTAACGGCGC
>Ga0256406_1001067_pt1 | contig 45673 bp, 39 predicted proteins | sample RumenRJG_03DNA_FD_185986 | JGI IMG/M metagenome (GOLD analysis project Ga0256406, IMG submission 185986) | Bovine rumen microbial communities from Lethbridge, Alberta, Canada - RJG_03 | ecosystem: Host-associated > Mammals > Digestive system > Stomach > Rumen | place: Canada: Alberta | collected... | reverse complement strand
ATTTTAACCGAGTGTATTTCGTGCACCCTTTTTCGGCGGCGAACATCTGGCTTTGCCCGTCAGGGCTCAGGCTCAAGGAATTTTAGCTGTTGGTTTGGCAAAATCCAACCTCGGTGAATAATTCAGGCTAAATCCCGTAAAATTACCGGAGAGTCCGTGATCATGATACTTGTCGTCAAGCTGTTTTCCCTGACGCAGCTGATCAACAACATCATCCAAAAGACTTAAATCAAGGCCACGCCTCTTCATCAGCTTATAGCTTTTCTTATAAGCTGTGGTAAATTTCAGCTGGTATATCATGCCTCAAGTGCTGCTTTCAGCTCTTCCATACTGCGATATCCCCTGACGTCAGGATCCCGGGATATGCGTCTCGCCTCTGCCATTGCGTCAAGCGTGCTCTGAGAGTACTGAGGCATCTCTACTGCAAAAGGAAGTCCTCCGCGAAGGATACACTGGTGAAGGAACAGATTAACCGCACCTGACATATCCAGTCCGAGGTTTGAGAACAACGCTGTCGCTTCCTTCTTTACATCTGCATCTATACGAATCTGGGTCGGTACTGTAGCCATAGAATTATCTCCTTTCAATCTATAACTTAATTATATTTATATTGGTTTACATCGTCAACCATTTTGCCAGCAAATGAATATAATAGGCATATGTTTCAAAACGAATTTTTCTCAATTATTTTCAAGCTTTTCAACATCCAGATCTATGTCCACATATCCGTCAACCTTTTCCCTACGTAAAAGAACTACCGTCTCGACGTGGCTCGATTGCTCCAGATGGATGTCAAAACCCCGGAAAATCAGTCCGTTCGTTCTCGGAAATAAATCCACGGCTTTTTTGACCTCAAAATTGCCATTTTCTCGACCGCGGACGTTCTCGGAAACAGGTCGATGTGCTTGTCCCTACTTATATAATACAGCCGCACATATTTTCCAATCGCCTCGACACTTCGCTCTGAGGGAATATGTCCGAAAATCTGTGGTTTACCATCCACTCGACTCTACTGCTGGATCATGTACAGATACGAATCCCTGTCTGGGTATTCATACGGGAAAGGAAGCTCATATTTTGTTATTCGCCGATAGCCACGCTTCTCAAAAAAGCTATGACAGTTCGTGGCCACGGATGGAGTATCAAAAACAAAGGTAGTCAGTCCCTGCTCCTTTGCAAACTCCTGAAGCGTCGCATAAAGCTTTCCAAGAATACCTTGTTTTCTATAGTCCGCTCTAACAAAGCCCTTCTTAAGAACCGCATTACCGTTTCCTTTATTCATCAGCGCCAAGGTGCCAATGAGCGTATCACCCTCAACGGCCAGCCAGAACTCGCCACCATCCTTTTCATAGCAGGTGGGTATGTCCAGCAGATCAGGTTGTTCCTCAAGCGAAAGATTGATCTTTGCCTCGTTGTTCTGGATGTCCAGAATTAGGTCGATGATCTGCTGCTTGTATTTTTCCTGATAGGTTATTATTTGCATATTATGTCCTCACCCCGTATAAGCATCATCCACTGTGTTCTTAAAGTTCTGCTTTGCCAGCCATTCTTCCTCCTCCGGTGTCTCCGGAATGTCAATACGCTCAATCTTGAAGATCACAGGCCGGGTACCGTCATTACAGCAGGCAATCATCATACGGTCATCGTTTGTCCAGCTCTTCATTATGGAGCCGCCCTGCAATGCCGTATAAACATACCGGCTGATGGCATCCCACGCCTCACCGCAGAATTTGCCGTTCATCAGATGGTAAAAATCATCCTGCTCCGGTGTTCTTTTCAAAACAAACTCATCGCCCGGCTTGAAACATGGACAGGCACCGGAATTCGGATCAGCCAGATATTTCTCCTGCAGCTCTGGAAAAACCTTCGTCTCCAGAACTGTTATTTTACATTCGTGCTGCATACTGCTGCCTCCTATAAATCTGTACTTCTCTCCACGCTATAAAGACTCACGCCCTCCGGTCGGAAGTCCATCTGGATTTCCCAAAACTCCACACCCTGTTCGGCAGCCCTGTGGATCGTCTCAGAGACCTCCTCATAATGCGTGGAGCGCAAGCGTTCCTTGCGTTCGGTGATGCGATACTGATACACCTGCAGGAAAATCGCCCTCTCGTGCTCCGAGAGAGAGCCTGCCAGCTCGTTCACGTGCTTCACCATTCGGTCTGTCGATGAAAACGGCTTCGGCGGCAGTGTCTTGATGCTCTCGCCGTATTTCACATTGATGGTAGTGAGCGGCGTTTTTACCTCAAGGTATGTATCTCCGACCTTGAAGTCCAGCTTGGAAATGCCGAGTTTGACCTCTCTCTGTATATCGTCATACTCCGCCACAATTTTATCCAGTTCATGTTCCCGAAAGAAATGCTCCACCAGTCTGTTGGAGAGAATCTGGTTGATGCCCACCCAGTTTTCATCATCCGAAAGCAGTACGGCCTCAATGTCATAATGCAGCTTGCGCTTCGGATCTGGATGATGCGAAAGCAGACAGGGCAGATTCTTATTCTCCACGTCACCGATCCTGTTAGTGGTCGGTATATGCGCGATCAGTTCCTCGCCGTCAATCTGAACGACGGCAGTGAACTGGCTTTTTCTTTTTAGCATGGTGCCTCGGATGAGAGGTTCGTCGAATTTATACATAGCTCTCAACCCTTTATATACGGCACAATTACATCGTAGAACTTCTTTGACCACTCTGCGTGGAATTGTGCCATTTGAGGCCAATCGTCCTCGTTTTCAATGCTCACGTTATCAAGCTGAATAAATACCTTTGAGGATTTGATATCGTCTCCTCGGTTCCACTGAAGTTTTGTGCCCAGCTTCGATTCAATCTCGTCCTTGTGTCGATAGAGTGCATCAAAGGCTTCCTTGTTCTCCGATTTCTCGGCTCTGGCAAATACCACCTCACTGCGGGCAGAGTCAAAATTTGCTACGCAGCACAGATAGAAACCACCGATACCAAAGAAGCCATTTATCCAGTTATCTGTACATGGATTGACGTTTCTGAAGGAGCCGGGATTGCCGTGAGCCTCGTGGATTTGTACCAAGGCATATGTCCAGTAGCGTTTCCTGATCTCAAACCGTGTCTCTGAAGAATCACCATCCAGACTGAGTCGCTCTCCGGCCATAGACAATGAATTTGTGATTCTGTCAAAGTGGTCGATGATCCAGTCAAATATCTTCGGCTGCTCCGATGGATTAAAGTCGTCAGCTTTCTCCTCGATAACGATAGAACGTGTTTGCCCTGTCGGTTTTGAATATTCCCAGTTCAAGCTCTCACCAAATTCTGCTTCAATCTGGTCTTTTAATTCCTTAAGGCGATTATAAGTATCTACGTTATAGGTGTAGATACCCATCTTAATCCGCTTGCCATAAGGAATGGAGAAGAACAGGTGGTATCCGTTTGCGCCAATATGCACGTCATAATACGTACGACCAGAGGCCTTCTGTTTAGCAATATCGGATGCTCTGCCGTGCTCATTTGCATAGTTTACGAAAGCCGTCCAAAACTGTAATCTCTGATCCTCACCGGAGCCATCCGCGCTGTCCACAGTTTCCGGTGCGACTGTGGAAGCTTCCTCCAGTTCCTCTGGAATCTCACGTCCATCCTTAACAAATGAAATACCGATCAATTTTTCTAACTGCTCCTCATCAAATCGCAGGTTCCAGCGCTCCTGCATGAAAACGAGGAGCTTTTCTGTTCTGCTGTATATTTCAAACGCAGTCCAATCCTGCAGCTTAGATACTTCTATCTCCGAGTGAGACCCGTTCTCATAGCCGCGTCGCCCTGCGGTCTTGGAGTGTTTCTTGTCCTCAAAGCTGTCATTCTGCAGAGCAGAGTTTACGCTCTGTGACAGAGGCAGAAGATTCCCAAGCGCTCCGGAAAGTGCTTTGATTTCCGCATCCTTAAACTGCCGGAACATATTACGCCAGTAAAACTTCGTAGGAGTCTGAGGAAGTATGTGCTCGATAGAAACCTTGTCCTTCTCGGATTTCGTAAACATAGACCATGTACAGAAGCGATCTATGTTGTTTTTCTCCGCCAACTTTGCCTCATACTCATAAAAGAAGTACCGCAGGCTGTTCCAGTCGTAGTAACCGTTTCCTGTAGAGAAATATTTCTCGATTCTGGTGACAAAGTTCTGTGTAGCAAAATCAATATCATTTGTAGTTCTGTCGTAGATTTCTTTGCAGAGTTCATCGACTCCCGTTTCTTTTACATACACCTGACGCGCAGCACGATAATAATCACTGCTGCCGTAAGATGCATTGAAATTCCCTAAGCGGAATGCGACAAAGATGAAGCGCTCGATGGCTTCAAAGATCTTAATTCTGCTGTTGGCAGATATATCCCTGCGGCTAATGACTGCAGTAACCAGAGGTCTGAAATGGCCAATACCGATACGATTCAAACGGTCGACTCGCTTCTGCTCATCTGCCGTAAGGTTGACGCTTTCAAACGGGAAGTATGTGTCATACCAGTACTTCGCCATATCTTTGAGGCTATTGACGTAGTCCTCTATTTCCTTCGGCTGGAGTTTGGAAACCTCTATGGTCTCCGGCTCTTCTGTCTCAACAGTCTCATCATCATCCGTATCGGTAACATCATCGCTGATAACCGTTTCAGCCTCTGCCTCGACCAGTACCGGTGTCTTTTCAAATATGCCCTTCGAGGAGAATTTGCTCAGTAAGAATTTGATATAGTCGTCACCACGCTTACGGGAATATCTGAAATAGATAATCCAGTGCGCACGCAGGAAGTCATCATCAGAAAGCGGAACACTCTTATTCCTTCCGAGCTGGTAATAGACTTCCTTCCAAGCATCATTTATTTTCTTGCGAAGAGCGGTCTTGTCCTTCTCGTCAAATACGTCATCATCATAGAGCGTGGTAAGGTAGATCAATCTGTTCTTCAACAGTTCGAGATTTGTCAGCTTCTTACCACGATTATTCATAGTCTCGAAGGCCACGAACACATCGTAATCGTCATCGATCTCGTGGAGATTAAACATCAGCTTCTGCGTGAGTTTCTTGTACAGAGAGTTCACTGCCTCAAGGCCATTTTCTCCAGACTCCTCATACAGCTTCCTGATGTTCTCAGCAAAGAAGCTCTTAGCAAATTTCAGATTCTTTGTATAATAGGTCTCGTTTACCGCGCCGGAATAAGGCTCCTCAAAAACCTTATACTTCATGTACTCCGCACTTGGATTGTCGACTTCATACCCGAAAAGGTAAGTCGTCACCACTCCATTCGGCGGCCTTTTCCGGCAGATGTATTTCGAGACAATCTCTTCAACCGTCTCATAGCCAAGGGTGATCTCTTTATCGGATTTATCCTTGTTCTTTTCCAAACTGCGCACAAAGCCCACAATCTCATTCAAAAGAATGACAAACGTGGTGATGCGCTGCTGCCCATCAACGATATGGCAAGGCTTGTAGCCATTCTCGACCAGCCACAGATCCTCGCCCCAGCTGACAGTTTCCTTACTCTTCAGCGGTTTCAGAGATAGAAGGCCGGTATAGTGAAAGCGGTCAGGCTGGAGGTTTATCAAGTCCTCCCAGAAATCCACCAACTGCTGCTGCAGCCACGCATAGCCTCGCTGATAGTCCGGTATCCGGAATAATCTATTTTGAAAAAGCAGCGACAATGGCTGCAGCTCATTTGCCATAAAGTCTGTCCTCCTTAGCCGATAATCCCGTCCGTGTCAAAGATATGGTCGAGTTCATCTGTGTTTATCGCGTGAGATACCTTGTCGCGGATTGCCGTCCGGTACATATCAAGTCTCTTGAACTGGTTCTTTCCGAGCGCATCCTTACTCATGCGGATGAGCTGGATTCTGCCAACACCCGGATTCTGGCGTGCATATTCAGCAAAGCCCTTAGCCTTACCAAGGTTATCCTTGAAATCCGGACTATGAGGCTCAAGGATATCGATCACATATCCGACGCGCTCATCTTTTCTCACTACGATGAAGTCCGGATAGGTCGGCTTGATTTCGCCATCGATTTCATAGGGGATACAAAGTGCCCATGAGCCTCTGGAAGGATTACGAATCCAGCATACAAAGTCCGGACGCTTTTCCTCCGTCTCGATGAGTTCGGCTTCCCAGCCATTTAATTTCAGCTTTGCAGTTCCCGTCGCCTCGCTGACAAAGAGATGGTCTCTGTATTCCTTGCCTCCAGCCTCATGAGGAACCTGTATAGTTTCCGGCAAACGGAAGTTGTGTTTGCTGACAGGATCACCATCAGAAACAATACTGTCATATTCCTTGCGGATTTTCTCCGAGTCGATGGTGGCAATATACCGTCTATAATCGTCATTCAGACCGTGGAACCGTGTCTCCGCATATGCGTGCAACTGTTTCATGCACTCATCATTGGCAACAAACAGGATGACGTCAACTTTAAAGGCTGTAAGATCAGAAAAGTCCATGTATTTATTTCCGTAAGCCATCCCAATGCCTTCACGACCGAGCTTGACGTCTGCAATCTGGAACTGTCGCTCAATATCAGTATCCGTCGTCGTGAACATATCATGCACCGAGTAATTGTCTACGGTTTCTCCGAAGGCATCAAAGATTTGTGTCGCCAGCTTAAACTGCTTGACCTGCTGAACAAGATCATCGTATTTGCCATCTGCCTTGAGAGCTTCCACATAGTCGTGAATCATCTCAACGATCTCATCCTGAACCTCCCGGATTGCCTCACGGTGCAATTTGGACATTGTTAGAAGGTGCGCCATTCTATACAGAGATTTCAGATAGTCATTGATTCTAAGCGCTCTGACGTTATAGGAAAGCAGACCTGCGTCATTAATAAATTTCATAACCTCTTCACGGTCAAACAAGTCTTCCTCTTCAGGTTCTTCCGACTGAACGGTCTGCGAACTACCTGTGGCACTGTCTTCGGACGGTGCTGACGTATCAGAAGGCTGTGGAGTAACCGGTGCAGACTGAGCCGGAGTCGTTGAACCTGTGCCCGCCTGTGTCTGGCTCTGTTCTGTTGTTTCAGCCTGATGTGTTTCTCCGCCAGTAGCTTGAGGCTGTGATGCCGGAGTCGTGTAGCCAGCTGACTCTGTTGTTACTCCAGCTGACTGTTGTTCTCCTGTGTTCTGCCCGGAAAACACTTCAAATAGAGTCATCTGTCCCGGAGTCTGCTGTTCTTCCTTTTTTTTCTTCGGTCTGACAGTCAGTGTTTCAAATTTCTTCCCAGACAAGGACTCGCCATAAATATCGGTCGGAATATCTCCGCCTTCCGTACTCTGCAGTGCTTCCACAACATCTTTGACAGTATCTTCATTGAAGTACGGCAAATAGAGATGCACGTCGTTCAAAACGTCGTCCACCTGAATATGCATCTGCATCGGTGTTCTTACCATTCGACCGAGAAGCTGTGCAATATATGTAGCATCATTGGCGTGTTTGAAAGACATCATGGTCTCTGCTCGCGGGCAATCCCAGCCAGTAGAAAGATTTTCCTTGAAGAAGACCACGCGGATATTTCTGTCCTCGGCAATATTGGAGGGCTCCTCATAGCGCACATCAAGACCGTTGACGGTCAGTGTGGCCGTCGTGCCGCCGAAGGTATGAACAACCTGACCGCTTTCCAGCTTGAAGCCGGTACGTTCCTCGATCTTTGCAATACAGTCGTCCAGATTGGTATCCGTCAGAGCATCACCGGTTCCGTTCAGCACCTGAATGATCAGGATCGGATTTACATAGGCGTAATGCTGCTCAAAGCAATACTGCGTCCAATGCTCCCACTTTTCTTTCCAGTCATCCGCAGCTGCCTGCAAAATGGCCATGTCGTTATTGACCGTACCTTCTTCCGGATAGGTGATAACGATCCTATCCTTCAAAAGTCCGGAAGCACGCACCTCATCTGTGGTCACGATAGATTTATGAATTGTAGAGGACGTGCCTTCGACCAGCGCATTGAATCTCTGCGTGGTAGCGGACATACCGATGACAACCGGCATGGGCGGGATACCATCCGAACCGCTGCCTTTGATAAACTTCTGCATGATTGTGGTAGCCTTGCTGGCTTCGCGTCCCTGCATGCCACGGTGCGCTTCATCGATGATAAAGTACAGTCGGTCGCTCTTTTCACGGACGGTATTCGCAAGTGTCTGCCAAATCGTATAAGTCCTGCCATCGCCGTTTTTCGTGAGCTTGGAGGTGACCGACAGCTTCTGCGTATTCAGGAAATAAACATGCCCGTCCTCAAACACTTCCTTATCAAAAGATTCCTCGGAAACCGTAACACACTGTGACAGCTTGATCTTATCCGCCTTGGAATCGATCTTCTGTTTCGACTGTTCATTCAGCTGCGGAGAGTCCGAAAGCCAGACGATGATTGCATTCTGCTGCTCCACATACTGCTCATCACCGAAAAGAATCGCCTCAATCAGTGCTGACATAATGATGGTCTTTCCGGCTCCGGTCGGCGCAGTGAAAGAAACCACCTGCGGCGCATGTGTCCTGTGATAGCTGCCCATCGCCTCCGCAGTCTTCATGCGGATATCAGCAAGGGCTCTTTTCTGAAAAGGGAATAATTCTACTCTCATGGTTACCTCCCTGTGTTGATTCTGAAATTATCCAGATAGTCTCTGTAAAGCTGATAGCAGTCTTTACCATCGTAAGTGCGGATCATCGACCGGTATGCCGTTTCTGAGTCCGTCACAATAAAGACTGTCTGGATTTCCGGATGCTGGTTAAGTTCCGCATCGAACTCGGAATAATATATTTCATCCACCAGAACAGCCATCTTGTTCTGTGGCAAAATCAGCATGTTCGGGAGATCATCAGTTTCAAGAACCGGGCACTTACCAATGGCTCCGCCCTTCATCCAGAGCACCGGAAGCAACTCACGGAACTGCCTGCCGAGCGCCACGGAGGTCTTGTCAAGGAAGCTCAGTTTGAAGTATTCGCAATTTGCCTCAAAACCCTCTGACATTGAACGTATCTCCGGCTCTTGTTCCGTATACGTTCCAAGAATCTCAATTACCCTTTGCTTAATTTGCTCAAATTTTTTCTTATCATCTGTTACGATATAAAAATCCGTGATCTGATCTTGATCTTGCAGCTCGTCCAGCCAACTGTCCGTCTCGGTAATATCAAATAGAATACTCGCGGAATAATCTTCTGATACTATATAGGCAGAATCATCGGCAAGCTTCTGAGGCAACTGTGTTTTTCCATTTTTATCCTTTAGCATAGAAAGTAACTGTTTTTTCTTGTCTTTCTTAAGTGGATAAACTGTAAAACCCAGCTGATAAAAGCTACGATTCATTTCTTTTTCAACCGACCTTAACATATAGTATCTACCGTCAAGAGACGTTCCATCTTCACGTTTTCCCAAGATACTGTATTTAGTTCGTGGCCAAGTTACCGATCTACATATACCAGCCTGTTCCCATTCAGAATCACCCGGATTAAATCCATTAGAAGATAGAGCCTTAGCCTCCTCCTCCGATATTTCATTATTAGTTACTAATATGCAGCGCCTTGACCCATTATCCTCAGCGTTTAACAAATTTACTGCATTTAGTGTCGTTCCGCTGCCTGCAAAGAAATCCAGTATCAAGGCCGTTTTGTTATCTCTAACTATCGCAGCAATAGCATCTCTTTCTGAATAAATAGATTTAGGAAAGCTGAACCTGAATTATTCATGACACATTAAGTTCAGTTCCGAATCATGGAAAAGTCTTTTTTCAAAAGTCTCTTTTCTCGAGGACGGCAGATGTCTGTGAGAATTAGACAGACTGAGCCTGCTGATGTGATCCGGAGTATTTTTCAGGTGTCAAGGTACTGATCAACAGCTACTACTCAAGCTGAACACAAAGCCTGCCTATGTTTTGAAGAGTTTCATTGAACTCTTTTTTGTAGACACAGCTACTGCACAGTTTGAAGGTTATATATCTTGCTGAACGGACCACTTTTGCAGCGACTTTCAGCAATTTCAATCGGATGGCATCAATCCGCATCTTCCTCATGGAAGAAGCTAATGCCAGCCGTCGAAACCAGTTAAAGAGGTTGTATGCCAATGCGTGAACACGGAGCCTGTTCGCATTCACCACGCGGGAGTGACTGCTTACGGCTGAAAAATCAAAACCGCTTTTGCTTTCCTTGATGAAGTTCTCCATCTTGCCTCTGCCGCAGTAAAACTGGATGACCTGGTAAGGCTCCATCTCCATGGTAGTGACAACAAAGGTGAACATATGGACCATCTGGCCATAAGGCTTTTCAATCTTGAAAACAACACGCCTTGGGTGGGACCAGCTGCCGGCCTGATACATGAATTCACCGTATTCCACAGCATAATCGACAGCATTCCCCTTTGTTGCTCTGTAAAGAGCAGCATCCTCATCTGAGGCCAAAGCGACAAGGTTTTTATTCAGTTTTAACCGTATAGCATACTTGCAGTCGTTGTCTTCCAGCGTCTCATAGAGTTCAGGAGCGGCAAAACCACTGTCTCCCCGAAGATAAAGCGGCAGAGACGGATATTTGGCTCTGAACTCTTTCAGAAGCGGGAGCATGAACTTATCAGCATCTTTGCTGCAGTACTGGGTTCCATCTCGGAGCTCCGTTTTCATAAGGTCTCCTGTCAGGCCGTCATAACAGACGATGGGGTGATACCCATGAGCCTGGTAATGGTAGTTAAAACCTTCTCCTTCCTGCTTTCCATAGGTTGAAAGCAGGGTGGAATCCAGGTCAAACAGCATGTGCTCAGGCTTTTTGACGGAGTAGATGATATCTCTCATCCGCGATTCGATCAGATCGAACTGCTCAAGGGTGGTCTCATCCATCCGGTTATGGAACCTGGAGATAGTCGGCTGGGAAGCGAGTGAGCTTTTATCAAGGATCGTCCGAAAAACTGGATCTTTCCTCAGCTCATCCGCACAGTCATCCTCAAAGTATGCGGCTATGATCTGATAGATCATCTGCATAAGGTTATCAGCATCTGTATGATAGCGCATTGATGCTGGGTCTGTTGTCTTAAAGATTCTTTTCACCAGTTGCGTGAAGCCAATCTTGGCGGCGAATTCTTTGATGAGCAGAAGACCTGCATCGGATGAAAGGTCACCGCCGTTAAAGTTTATTTTGATTTGCTTGTTGCTTTCGAGAGAATAGGTGTTTAGAATATCCATGAAGGGCTTCCTTTCTTGGTTTTATTTGGTTTAGGCACCTTAATTTTACCAAGAGTAGGGCCCTTTTTCTATTCACTTTTCAGATGAAAGCAGGAAGCTTCGCAAACATAGTAACTATGCGGCTTTCAGCCGCGTTCACCGCAACGCGGTGAATAATTCAGGTTTCGGATGGTTCCCTTCCGGCCTTTTTTTCTGGGGTTAGTGGAAGGAATGGCTGACGCCGTTTCGGAAAGGAGGGCCTGCCCCATGAAAACCTAGAGCTAATTAACAGCAACCGCAACCATAAGGCAAAAACACATATTCGCGCAGCATCTGCGTGGAAGAAAGGAACGAAGCGAGAATGAGAAAGAAAAACTGGACAACAAGAATGCTCTCCGGCCTGCTTTCTGCGATCATGGTATTGTCAGCAGCAGTAACTCCGGCGACGGCATTTGCGTCGGAAATGAATCCGGAAGAAGAACTGAAGGCCTATGTGGAGGCCCTGCCGGAACTGGACCAGGTGAAGGATCAGCTGGATCCGGAAGAGATTGTCACGGCGAAAGACCTGGAAGTGGATTTTGATGCGGAAATCGACCTGAAGAAGGATTTCACCAACCTGGAGATCCCGGATAAGGAAAAAGTGAACGTGAAGTTCTACGAAGCAAAGGATTCTGATCAGGCAGAATTCTCCACGGGAAAAACCGGTACCTACAGGGCCGTTTATTACGTGGAACCGAGAAATGAACAGCATCCGGTGTACAGGATCAGCCGGAATATTACCGTGAAGGAACCGGTGACGGAAGCACAGATATCTGCCGACGATAATGGCGGTGCAGAGGATGATGCGTCCGACGGCGAATCGGAGGATGCGGATTCAGAACCTGCTTTGGAAGCAGCCCCTGAATCAGCCGCTGAAGTCCTGGAGACGGTAAGTCCGGAAACGGTAGCCGAAACAGAGGAACCGCATATCGTCTATGAGTTCACAGAAGAAGCCTATGAACCGGAGACAGCAGCTGCGGAAACCGGAACAGCTCCGGTAGAAACGGAGTCTGCTTCCGGCGAAGAAACTGCTCAGTCTGAAACAGAGGCTGTGGAAGAAACTGAGACGGAGGCAGAGACAGAAACAGCGGAATCCGAAACAGAAACTGAAACAGAGAACAAGGATGGTTTCCAGGTAAACATTACCAAGGGCGAGGAACTGGGTATTTCCCTGGATCATGAAGACGGCGTTTATCAGGCAGGAGATACTGTTTCCGTATCTACGGACATCCCGGCAGGAACACCGACGGCTGTTGCGGCCCTGAAGCCCGAATCCATCGAGAAGGAGAACACAGAGGATCTTCTCTATTCGGAGGTCAGCTACAATGCGTCTGCGGACACATTTACCTTCGAGATGCCTGCGGAGGATATTGCCCTGGAAGTACAGATGGATGCCGTACTCGGCACCATGATGCTTGCGGCAGCTTCTTCTGAAGATTCATGGGATGATGCGACAGAGATTGAGGCGAACAAGTACTATTACTATTCCGACGGAACCCTGCATCCCTTCAATTCCGTGATGGGAAGCGGCGGCAATGATTCCTATAAGTACGTCCGTTACAAGGTGGGCGGGAAAACCTATACGGTCAATGCCTATTGCATGCAGCACTCCATGTCCGCTCCGCCCAGCGGCACCACTTATACCAAGATGATTGATCTGGAAGAAGGCGGGGATGACAAGTACCTGAGAAAGGCACTGTTTTACGGATATGGCGGTCCGGGCTGGGGCGACACCTTTAACGGCTACAATATCCAGAGCATTATGAAGAAATACGGATGCGGATCTGAGACCCGGGCCATGCAGCACTATCTGGTAGATTACCTGTATGACGGGGAGTCGGGATTTGGCGGATCTCTTTCCACGACGGCAAAGAACATGCTCAAGGAGATCAAGGCTGCCCTGAAGGAAATGCCGGATCCGTCCGCGATCGAGCTGAAGCCGGGCCTTTCCACAACGGCCACAGGCAAGGATACGGAGACCTTTACCTGGAAAGCGAACGAGGCCTTTGTCATTACCGTTCATCTGGAAGATGGTGTAAGCCTGGTCAATGAGACCACCGGCAAGACCGGAACCGGAAACGTGAAAGTAAAAGGCGGGGAGAAATTCCATCTGACAGCCACAACGGATAACATCAGCAACCTGAAAGGGAAATATGATATCACCTGCAACTATCCCATGAATTTCCACGGAATGCTTCTGAAGCTGCAGAACTCACAGGATATCGGCTTCGGTTACTATACCGATGGTGATGATATCCAGCTGACGGTAGACTGGCCGGAGACGGCAACGCTGGAGATCGTGAAAGAAGACGGATCTACCCATGCGAAGCTGACCGGTGCCGTATATGGCGTTTACAGTGATGAAGCCTGCACAAAGCTGATCACAAAAATGCCTGCGACCGACAGCAAAGGTGCTTCCAAGGTGGAATTCAATGTGACCGGGAGTAAGGTGTATCTGAAGGAATTGACCGCTCCGAAGGGATATAAGATCAGCGCAAAGGCGACAGGAGTATCTGTCAGCGCAGGAAAGACGTCGACCGCAACCCTTCCGGATGAAGAGATTAAAGGAAAGTTGACCGTTTACAAGGAAGGGCAGATCCTTACTGGAGCAACTTCTGATAACAACGGGACTACCTTCAAGTACGAAACTGCAAAGCTTGCGGGTGCGAAGTACTCTGTGACAGCCGGTGCTGATATCGTTTCGGCGGCAGGGACCGTGGTCTATAAGAAGGGCGCCCCTGTGGCAAACCTGACGACAGATAAAAACGGCGAAGCGGTGCTGGATAACCTGACGCTCGGGACCTATGTGATCACGGAGACCGGTGCGCCGGCCAACTACGTGAATAAAGGCGAAAGCAAGACGGTGACCCTGTCCGAAGGCAGCAACAGTGCGGATGCAGTTATCGGTACAGCGACATTCAATAATGACCGCCAGAAGGCTAAGGTTACTGTCGTCAAGCAGGATGACACGACGAAGAATCCTCTTCCCGGCGGCATCTACGGCCTTTATGCCGGGGCAGATATCAAGGCTGCGGACGGTAAGGTGGTGGTAAAGAAAGATACCTTTATCGAAAAGGTGACCACAGGAGCGGACGGCAGTGCTGTGTATAAGGCGGATCTCCCGCTGAATAACAGCTACTATGTGAAGGAGATGCAGGCTCCGAAAAACTATTACCGCAACCAGAACGATGTCTTCCCGTTTACCTTCTCCTACACCAATGAGAAGCAGGCGGAAGTGGCATTCTCCCATACGTTTAAGAATGAGCGTGTGGATGCCAGGATCGATCTGGTCAAGGTGGATGCAGAGACCGGGGAACCCCAGGGCGACGCGAAGCTCGGCAAGGCCACTTACGGTCTTTACGCCAGAGAGAATATCGTCCATCCCGACGGGAAGACCGGTGTGCTTTATAAGGCCGGTGCCCAGGTGGCAACCTTGACAACGGATGATGACGGCAAGGCATTTATCGAAGACCTGTACCTTGGGAAGTATTTCATCAAGGAGCTGATCCCGTCCGAAGGCTATCTGCTGGATGAAAAGGAATACGATCTGGACTGCGCCTATGAAGGCGATCTGGTAAAGACGGTGAAGAAGACCGCGACTTCCAAGGAGCAGGTCATTAAGCAGCCGTTCCAGGTGATCAAGGCGGCCAACAACGGCAAGACCGATGCGGACCTGCTTAAGGGTGTGGGATTCTCCGCATACCTGATCAGTTCCCTGAAGACAAAGAAGGACGGCCGCTATGATTTCAAAGATGCCAAACCGATCGTCCTGACGGCGGACGGAAAGACGGAAATGTTCACGGATGAGAAGGGTTATGCGGTATCCATTCCGATCCCTTACGGAAAGTATATCGTTCGTGAAACAACAACGCCCCATAACTTTACACCAGTCGATGATTTTGCCGTGACGATCTCGGAGAACCATCCGAAGGAGCCGCAGCAGTGGCGTGTCCTCCTGGATGATGAATTCGAGGCGAAGCTGAAGATCATCAAGAAGGATGATGAGACCAAGAAGCCGGTGCTTCTGCCGAAGACGGAATTCAAGGTTTATGACCTTGACAACAAAAAGTACGTGGAGCAGGTGACCACCTATCCGTCCACCGTAACCCATAAATCTTATTTCACCGATGAGAACGGCTATCTGATCCTGCCGAACAACCTGAAGATCGGGCATTACAGGATCGAGGAAGTCACCGCGCCGAATGGCTATGTACTGAACCACAATGCCTTTGAGGTACTGGTGGACTCCAACACGGCCTACCAGATGGACCAGACCTCCGGGGATGCGATCATCGAAGTAACAATGGAGAACCAGCCCGTGAAAGGGAGACTCACTATTAAGAAGTCCGGTGAAGTCCTGGCATCCTTTGACAAGGATTTCGGGTATGAAATGACTACCCTCGCAGATGCGGAGTTTGCCGTCTATGCAGCGGAGGACATTTATACGCCGGACTGGCAGAGGGATGAGAATGGAAACCGGATCGTTATCCATGCGAAAGATGCACTGGTTGCGACCGTGAAAACCGACGAGAAAGGATCTGCTGTGGTGGAAGATCTGCCACTTGGATCTTACCGGATCGAGGAGACGAAGGCTCCGTTCGGGTTTGTCCTGAACAAAGAGCCCCAGACGGTAACGTTTACCTATGCGGACCAGGAGACACCGGTGATCGAGCAGACTGCCGAATTCACAAATGACCGCCAGAAGGTGGAAATCTCCGTAGAGAAGCAGGATGTCGAGACCGGAAAGAAACTGGAAGGCGTAGTGTTCGGACTGTATGCAGCTTCTGCGATCGGCTCCGCTGATCATGAAAAGGTGCTCGTGGAGGCGGATACTCTTCTTGAAGAGGCGACGTCCGACGCTAACGGGCTTGCTGCCTTTACGCTGGACCTCCCGCTCGGGCAGTACTACGTGAAAGAGCATAAGGCACCGGCCGGTTATGTATCCTCTGATGAGGTGCTGACCTTCGATGCGGGTTATCAGGGGCAGGATGTACCGGTGGTGCAGCTGACTGCCGTAAAGAAGAATGAACCGACAACCTTTGAATTTACGAAGAGCGATATCACAACCGGAACAGAGTTGGAAGGAGCTGTGCTGACGATCCTGACCCGCAGTGGTGATGTGATCGAGCGCTGGACCTCCGTGAAGAACGAGCCCCATGTGGTGAAGTGCCTGACAGCCGGCGAGTCCTATGTCCTGCGGGAGGAATTTGCTCCCTACGGATACCTGAGAGCCACGGATGTGGTCTTTACGGTTGAGGATACTGCAAAGATCCAGAAGGTGGAGATGAAGGATGAAGTGCCGACGGCGCTGCTCATCATCAACAAGAAGGGAGAATTCCTGGATAAGGTATCCCTTCTGGACAATGCGAAGGGCACCGTGGAGCATATGTTTGAGTATATTTCCGGCAACCTGACTCCGGTCACCTTTGAAGTATATGCTGCGGAGGATATCAAAGCAGCAGACGGCATCGCGCCGGATTACTACAAGAAGGATGACCTGATCGGGACCATCACAACGGATGATACCGGCATTGCGAAACTGGGGGATCTTCCGGTCGGAAAATACTATGTCGTGGAGAAGGAAACAGCTTATGGCTATGTGCTGGACAATGCACCGCGTTTTGTGGATCTCTCCTACCGCGACCAGGATACACCGATCGTTGTCTATGATGAGAAGTGGCAGAACGCCAGACAGAAGGTATCCGTCAGTCTCCTGAAAAAGGAAAAGGGAACCGAGACACCGCTGAAGGGCGCAATCTTCGGACTCTACACCGCTGAAGACATCAAGTCGAAAGACGGCAAGGTGCTGATCGAGAAGGATACTCTGATCGAGCAGAAAACCACCGATGCCGACGGACAGATCTTCTTTATCGCGGATCTGCCGATCGACGGGAAATACTATCTGACAGAGATCTTTTCACCGAACGGATATGTCAATGCGGGCGAGAAGAAGGAATTCACCTTCACTTATGAGGGAAGTGATAAGGATCTGCTTTCCTACAGTTTTACTTTTGTGAATGAGCCTACCACAGTGGAACTGTCCAAGACAGATATCACGAATGGGAAGGAACTGCCGGGTGCGCATCTGCGGGTAATCGATGAGAATGCAAACCTGATCGACGAATGGGTATCGGAGGAAAAGCCGCATATCATCCGGAAGCTGGTGGTAGGCCGTGAATACGAGCTGATCGAGACCAAACCGGCAGACGGCTATGCGACTGCAGAATCCGTATCCTTTAAGATCGAGAATACCGGTGAAGTCCAGAAGGTGAAAATGGAGGATGACGTGACAAAGGTCCGTCTGTCCAAGTCCGACATCACTGACGGAAAACCGGTCATCGGCGCGAAGCTCAGTATCATCGACGAAGCCGGTAAGGTCGTGGAGACCTGGACGACTACGGAGGAGGAACACTATATCGAGAAGCTGCCGATCGGCAAGTATACGCTCCGTGAGGAGACTGCACCTGCAGGTTATCTGGTGGCGGAAGACGTGCTCTTTACCGTGAAAGATACCGGTGTGGAACAGAAAGTCGAGATGAAGGACGATTACACGAAGGTGGAGATCACCAAGTCCGACATCACCGACGGGAAACCGGTCATCGGTGCGAAGCTGACCATCTTTGATCAGGACGGCAAGGAAGTCGAAAGCTGGGTAACGGAAGAAAGGCCGCACTACATCGAGAAGCTGCCGGTCGGTGAGTATACTCTCCGTGAAGTGACAGCTCCGGACGGCTATCTGCGGGCGGAAGACGTAAAGTTTACCGTGAAGGACACCGGCGAGATCCAGAAAGTCGCCATGAAGGATGACTATACGAAAGTAGAAATCTCCAAGCAGGATATCACCAACAGCAAGGAGATCCCGGGCGCGAAGCTGACCATCTTTGATAAGGATGGCAAGGAAGTCGAGAGCTGGGTATCGGAAGATAAGCCTCACTATATCGAGAAGCTGCCGGTCGGCGAATATACGCTCCGTGAAGTGACGGCTCCGGACGGCTATGAAGTGGCAGAGGATGTGAAGTTCACCGTTGCAGAAACCGGTGTGATCCAGACGGTTGTCATGAAGGATGCACCGAAGAAGCAGCCTGAGACCACACCGACAACCGAGAAGCCCACAACACCTGACAATCCGACAAACCCGACGAATCCGTCTACACCGACTACTAGCACAGAGACGCCAAAGGAGACACCGACCACACCGAAGACCGGTGATGACCGGAACCCGCTGATCTGGCTGCTGCTCCTGGGAATCGGCGGATGCATGGCAGGTGCCGCATGGTATCTGCGGAAGAAAGATGAAAAGGATCAGAATCAGGATTGATGACTGATCTGACGTACTGAGAAAGTACGGGAACGTGAAAGCCCCCGGCCTTATGGTCAGGGGCTGTTTCCCGTATCAGATAGTTTTTAACACCTTATCCTGATCGCGGCGGCAGTAGACAACGCGAAGGACAACGATATTCTCTTCCTCCTCATCGATCAGGTAATAGGCAATATAATTCTTCACCAGAACACGCCGGACATCATCTCTTTTCAGATAAGGGTTGTGGACCGGCCGGCCTGTTTTTGGTGCTTTACAGATTTCTTCCAGTTTCTCTTCCAGTTCATCTGCAAAGGCGGAGGCGGCGTCGGGATTTATCAGGTCACCCGCGATATAGTCAAAGGCCTCATCGATATCTGCTTCTGCGCTCTCCGTCAGAACGTAATTGTATCGATCAGATGCCATGTTTCTCCCTCAGCTTTTTCAGTGAAGACTTCCCGTCTGTGACATTTCCCTTTTCATAATCATCAATCCCGCGGTTAACCATTCTGGCTTCCTCCATGGACTGCATGGTTCTCTCGTAATATTCAATATCCATCACAACAAGGCGGCCGTATCCGTTCTTTGTCACAAAGACTGGGCCGTTCTCTTCTGCACATTTTCGCTCAATTTCCACGGTATTTTTCAAATCTCTCATCGGGACGATCTGCATGATATCACCTCCATGTGGCTAAATCATATACCATATTTGGTTATTTTTCAAGACACAGAAAAGAAATACCAGCTTTTTTCATCCCGGGTGGTTCCCTTCCGGTGGTTTTTTCTGGGGTTAGTGGAAGGAGACGTACTTCTTCCGCTGAACCTTGACAACTGAATACCCTGCCTTCCGGGAAGATACCGGCGATGAGTATGCATAGGTGTGTGAGCTGCAGGTTTTATTCTGCATGGCATGCGCGTGCCGCCGCCGAGAAAACGTTGCGAACGATTCGGGACAGGAACGGGACGGAGGGACAGGCAGAAAAACCAAAAGAATAACTTAACAGCAGATATCGAGCAGCGAAGTGTTTCTTCATGAATGTCCGGGTCGGCCGGGCATTTCACGGAAATGATTTCGCTGCTTTCATGTGCCGTTAAGCACTGAAAATGAAAAGAAAGAGAGGGTTTGGTATGGGAATGTTTGTGGTTGGGATCTTTACGGGGATCGTGATGTGCATGGTGTTCATGATGGTCCGGTGTGTGCTCTGGTACGAGAAGAGGCATCCGGAGGATGACTACTGGCGCCGGCTCGCCCCGCCGGGTACACCCGGTGCAGAGGACAAAGGGGGCGGATAAAGATGGTTGTTATCATTGCGGCAGCCCTTGGCATTTCGTTTTATCTGATTGCCATGTATGCCTGCCTTGTAGTGGGTTCAAAGATGGATGATGAAATGGATTGGTATCGACAAAAGCGGGAGGAACAGGATGGAGACAACAGAGACGAAGAAAAAAGCGGACAAACCGGTTCAGCTGGAGATTGCGAAACTTCCGGGGAGACGCTACGAAGAGGATAAACCGAGGGATTGCCGGTACTGCTACTACTGGGCAGGCCGCGTCAGGGGCTGCAGCAGAAAGGAGTGCTGGTATCTGATCCCTCTTCCGGAAAAACCGAAGAAGGAATTCGATGAGAATGGTGTACCGATACTGGACTGCAGGACCTGTGCTTACGGGAAACAGGGGCCCTGCATCGGGTACTGCATCGCGAAGATCGAGCGGGAAGTGTTTTCTAAGACACGCGGCTGGAAGGCACCTGCAGATTCACAGGCAGGAACTGCACCGGCATCGGGAGAAATTGCAGGGGTGATGACATGAAGGGCGAGAATGCTTATGACTTCCCCTTTCATTACGGACAGGAGGCGGAAAGCTACACCTTCTACCGGGTTCCCAAGATCCTGTTTACGGCGGAAGCGTTTGACCATCTGTCAACAGATGCGAAGCTGCTTTACGGGATCCTGCTGGACCGGATGCAGCTGTCCGTGAAAAACAGCTGGATCGATGCAGACGGGAAGGTCTTCATCTACTATCCGCGGCAATGCATTTGTGATGCGCTGACCTGCGGGAACAAGAAGGCCGGGCAGCTGCTGGCGGAACTGGACGACCGTCACGGCATCGGGCTGATCACCAGGATTCATCAGGGACTCGGGAAGCCGGATAAGATCTATGTGCACAAATGCATTGTGCCGGACATGAAGGTGCGGGGAAATCCCGGATCGGATGACGGCAGTGATCCGGACGCCGGCAGAGGTGTCGAAACGACACAGCCGGAGGTGTTAAAAGGACACGTCCAGAGGTGTCGAAACGACACGTCTGGTGGTGTCGAAACGACACGGCAAGAGGTGTCAAAAGGATCATGTAATGATACTGAGGGGAATAAGACTGAGATTAATGATACTGAGATGAGTGAGACTGATCTTATCCTATCCTATCCGGAGGAAGAAGCAGATGCGAAGGATAAGATCGAAGAATATTACGCATACCGTGATTACTTTGAACAGCAGCTGGGTCTGCAGGACCTGCGGAGGGAATTTCCTTACCGCATGGACATGCTCGAAGAAATACAGGAGCTGATGACGGAGGTCTGCTGCAGCAGGAGGCCATTTATCCGGATCGGCGGGGAAGAAAAACCGTCGCAGATCGTGAAATCCAGATTCATGAAGCTGGATGGCGAGCATATCCGGTATGTTCTGAACTGTTTTACAGAGAACACGACAAAGGTGCGGAACATCAAGCAGTACCTGCTGGCCGCACTTTACAATGCACCGATGACCATCGGCAGCTATTATACGGCGCTTGTCAACCACGATATGTACGGGACGGATTAAGGCGCCGGGAAAGGAGAAACAAAGAGATGACTACAGAGGTCATGGAAGAAGCTGTCCGTGTGCAGTTCACGGATGAGCGCCCCGTGGTTTCCGCCAGGGACCTGCATCAGGCTCTGGAGATCGGAACCCTCTTCCGGCAGTGGTTCCCGCGGATGTGCGAATACGGATTCTGCGAAGGAACCGATTACGACAAGGTGTATCAGAAATGCGACGGCTCCCGGACGGGGCAGATGGAAGTGGATTACCTGATCAGCACCGATATGGCCAAGCATATCTGCATGATCCAGAGGACAAAGAAGGGGATGATGTACCGGAAGTATTTCCTGGAGTTGGAGAAAGCCTGGAACACACCGGAGAAGGTGATGGCAAGGGCGCTGCAGATTGCGAACCGGCAGATCAGGGACCTGCAGACCAGATGCTTCCTGCTGACAACAGAGGCGAAACGGCAGGAGCGGCTGCTGGCAGAGATCAAACCCAAAGCGGATTACCTGGACAAAATCCTGCATTCGAAGGCACTGGTTCTCACGACACAGATCGCCAAGGATTACGGGATGAGCACAGTAAGGTTCAATCATCTTCTGGCGGATCTGGGGATCCAGTACAAGGTCCGGGAACAGTGGGTACTGTACGCGCAGTATCAGGATCAGGGATATACGGCAAGCAAATGTTTTGAAGTACCGCAGGCAGACGGAAGCCTTCTGGTCAAGTACCAGACAGAGTGGACGCAGAAAGGCCGGCGGTTTTTGTATCTGTTCCTGAAGGAAAAGGGAATCCTCCCCGTCCTGGAACAACAGCTTTATGATGCGGCGAAAGCGAGGTGAGAAGGTATGCAGGAAGAAGTCGATGAGAAAACCATGGCACTTGTGATCTCCGGCGGAAAGATCTCGGCCGGCATTCTGAAGGATGCACTTGCCAGATATGTCCGTCATGTGGAGGAGCGCCGGAGGCTGACCCGGACGGAAAAGCGTGAGGAGAAACGGGCTGAGCGGGCAGCTGCCGAGAAGGCAAAGGAGAATGAATTCCGGCCGGGAAAGAAATCCCTGAATTCCATGATGAAGGAAGGCAGCCAGCTGACCAACATCGAGATTACGGATAAGAACATCAAATCCTTTGAGAAGGTGGCCAGGAAATACAGCATCGATTACAGCCTGAAGAAGGATAAATCGGTGGATCCGCCCAAATACCTGGTGTTCTTCCGGGCAAAGAACGTGGATGTGATGACGGCGGCGTTTAAGGAATACACGGGCGTGACGCTGAAGAAGAGCCGGAAGGTATCCATCCGGAAGCGCCTGCAGAAAGCAATCCAGCGTTCCGCAAAGCACCGCGAGAGGGAGAAAGTCAAACAGAAAGACAGAGGACAGGAGCGATGAAGAAAGAACTGAAAAGAAAGGCAAGACCGCCGGGCAGGGCATCAGGAAGGGCCGGTCCTTCCGGAGAAAAGAAATCCGGCAGAAAAAACGGCGGCAGAAGAAAAACAGATACTGCTCTTTCCGGCAGCCTGAAGAAAGCAGGCGGCGCCGTGAAAGAGAAACTGCAGACGGTGAATGTGAGGAAGGTTCTGATCACGAATATCCCTTACTTCATCGTTTTTTATCTTGTCGAGAAGGAAGCATGGTTGTACCGGCACTGCACCGGGGATTCCATGGTGAAGAAGCTGATGAACGTGTTCCTGTATTTCGGGCTTCCGTTTAAGGACCCGCTTCCCAGCTTCCACTGGTGGGATCTGATGGTGGGCGTGATCGGTGCGGCGGCATTCAAAGGCGTGATCTGGTACCGGAGGAAAAACGCAAAGAAATACCGGCAGGGTGAGGAATACGGCTCCGCCAGGTGGGGAAATGAAAAAGACATCGCCCCTTTCGTGGATCCCGTCTTCGAGAACAACGTGATCCTGACACAGACGGAGTTCCTGACCATGAACAGCCGTCCCAAGAACTGGAAATACGCCAGGAACAAGAACGTCATCGTGATCGGAGGCTCCGGTTCCGGTAAGACCAGGTACTATGTCAAACCCAATCTGATGCAGATGCCGGAGAAAGTATCCTACGTAGTCACGGATCCGAAAGGTACGATCGTAGTCGAGTGCGGAAAAATGCTGGTGAAGGCCGGATATCAGCTGAAAGTGCTGAATACCATCAACTTCGCCAAGTCGATGCATTACAATCCGTTCCACTATATCCGGACGGAGAAGGACATCCTGAAACTGGTCAACACAATTATTGCCAATACCAAGGGCGACGGGGAAAAATCCTCCGAGGATTTCTGGGTGAAGGCCGAGAGATTGCTCTACTGTGCACTGATCGGATTTATCTACTACGAAGCGCCGGAGGAGGAACAGAACTTCTCCACCCTGCTGGAGTTCCTGAATGCCTCCGAAGCCAGGGAGGATGACGAGGAATTCCAGAATGCGGTGGATCTGATGTTTGAGGATCTGGAGGCGGAGGATCCGGAACACTTCGCGGTCCGCCAGTACAAGAAATATAAGCTCGCTGCCGGCAAGACCGCGAAATCGATCCTGATCTCCTGCGGTGCCAGACTGGCTCCTTTTGATATCGCGGAGCTTCGGGAGATCATGAGTTATGACGAGATGGAACTGGATAAACTGGGGGATCGCAGGACAGCAATGTTTGTCATCATCTCCGACACCGACGATACGTTCAATTTCGTTGTAGCCATCATGTACACCCAGCTCTTCAACCTGCTCTGCGACAAGGCGGACGATGTGTATAACGGGAGGCTGCCCTATCACGTACGTCTCCTGTTGGACGAATTTGCCAACATCGGGCAGATCCCGAAGTTCGACAAGCTGATCGCGACGATCCGAAGCCGTGAGATATCGGCATCGATCATCCTGCAGTCCCAGAGTCAGCTGAAAACCATCTATAAGGATGCAGCCGAGACCATTATAGGGAATTGCGACACCATGCTGTTCCTTGGCGGAAAGGAAGGCAGCACCTTAAAGGAGATCTCCGAGACTCTGGGCAAGGAGACGATCGATCTTTATAACACATCGGACACCAGAGGACAGGGCCGGTCCTACGGGATGAATTACCAGAAGACCGGGAAGGAACTGATGAGCCGGGATGAGCTGTCCGTCATGGATGGGACGAAGTGTATCCTGCAGCTTAGGGGCGTGCGGCCGTTCTTTTCCGACAAATATGACATCACCCGGCATAAACGCTACAGGGAGCTTTCGGATTATAAAGATTCCAATGCCTTTGATGTGGAGGGCTTCCTACGGTGCGAGCTGAAGATGAGCCGGGATGAGGTATTTGATGTGATCGAGATGGACGTGGCAGATCTTACGGAGCTGCCGGAGACGGATCCGCTTCCCGCAGCCGCAGAGGGTGGACAGGAAGGGAAAAGCACAGAAGAAACGACAGATGCCGCACAGACATCATGATCATGGTAGCAGGAGGCAACGGGAAATGAAATATACACAGCCTGTCCGGGGCTCTCCCACGGGCAGCGAAATGACAACTGAATACGGAACCAATTGGCAGGAGCTTTCCGGAGACAAAAACGGAGGCTCCTTTTGTTTTGCGAAATGCAGAAAGGAAAGGTAAGTATGGCATTTTTTGGAAGCGCAATTACGATCCTCCAGACCCTGGTTACCGCCATCGGCGCCGGCCTTGGTGTCTGGGGCGTCATTAACCTTCTTGAAGGTTATGGAAACGACAATCCCGGCGCGAAGAGCCAGGGAATCAAGCAGCTGATGGCCGGCGGCGGTGTGATCCTGATCGGTACCCAGCTGGTGCCTCAGCTGTCCGGGCTGTTCGGTTAAGCGGAAAGGAGAGAATAATCCATGTTCGATGCGATATTTGATGCGATCGAAGAATGGATGCGGACTCTTCTGACAACCATGGTGACGTCCAACCTGCAGACCATGTTCACCGATGTGAATGAGAAAACGGGCGAGATCGCGACGCAGGTTGGGCAGACCCCGCAGGGATGGAACGGCACCATCTTTGGCATGATACAGAATCTGTCGAGTACGGTCATCCTGCCGATCGCAGGCATGATCATCACCTTCGTTCTGTGTTATGAACTGATCTCCATGCTGACGGAAAAGAACAACATGCATGACATCGATACATGGATGTTCTTCAAGTACTTTTTCAAGATGATGATCGCTGTTTACCTGGTGAGCAACACGTTCAATATCACGATGGCGGTGTTTGATGTGGGCCAGCATGTGGTGAATTCCGCAGCCGGCGTCATCACACAGAATGCCGCGATTGATGTGACGGAATTGCTCTCCGCAATGGAGACGGCGATGGAGGATATGGAGATCGGGGAACTGGTGGTGCTTGCCCTGGAAACCCTGCTCGTCAGCTTCGGAATGAAGATCATGTCCGTGGTGATCACGATCGCCTGCTACGGACGAATGATAGAGATCTATCTGTACACTTCGGTTGCACCGATACCGTTCGCGACCATGACCAACCGGGAATGGGGACAGATCGGTACAAACTATTTGCGGGGGCTTTTTGCCCTGGCATTCCAGGCATTCCTGATGATGGTGTGTGTCGGCATTTACGGCGTTCTGGTTGCTTCGATCCGGATTTCATCCAACATGCACGCGGCGCTCTTCGGCATAGCAGCCTATACGGTGCTTTTATGCTACACGCTCTTTAAGACGGGAAGCCTGAGTAAACAGATATTCAATGCACATTAAAGGGGGAAAACAGGATGGCATATGTCAGTGTCCCGAAGGACTTGACCAAAGTGAAAAACAAGGTGGCATTCAACCTGACGAAGCGGCAGATCATCTGCTTCGCCGCAGCCGCGGCCGTCGGTCTTCCGTTCTATTTCATGACCAGGGATCTGATCGGGAACAGCAATGCGGTGATGGGAATGGTGGTCTTGATGGTGCCGGCCTTCCTGTTCGCCATGTACGAACGGGACGGGATGCCCCTGGAGAAGGTTCTGATGAACATGATTACCGTGAAGTTCCGGCGTCCGCATCTTCGCCTGTATGAAACGGAGAACCTGTACGAGAAGCCGGAAACAAAACCGGCGCAGGCGGGGAAAACAAAGAAGAGGAGGAAGAAGAAAACGGTGCGAAAGAAAAAGAAGAAGGCCGCAGGAAGCGCCGGAAACCTTGGCAGGAACATGGACGACGCAAGGCCTGCAAGGCCGCAGAACCTGAGGCAGGATACACAAAGCAGCGCAGCGCTGGAGCAAAGAAACGCCCAGGCCGGCGTCCATGCGGCGGCGCAGAGAGGAGGAAGGAACCGTGCGAGACAGGGATGAGTATTATGATCCGGCGTGTTATGAACGCCCGCTGACCCGCCGGGAGAAAAAGCAGCAGAAGAAGCTTGCAGCGCAGGCGGAAGAGATCCGCCGCCAGCAGCATGCCCTGGAGGAAAAACGCCGGGCCGCAGCCGAAAAGGAGGCGGCAAGACAGGCCAGGATCCAGGCAAAGCAGGATGCGAAGATGCTCAGGCGGGAGGAGAAGGAAGCAAAGAAACATGCCAAAAAGGAAGCAAAGCTTACGAAGAAAGGCCGCGGGGGCTATGTCCCGGAAACCGGTGAGAGATACTCTTCTACTGCTCCGGTTTCGTCAGGTAAGCCGGCCGGGAAAAGAGGGAAGGATGCCGGGAAGAATTCGGGAAAGAAATCCGGGAAGCAGACCTCCGCGTCCAAAAAGAAGGCAAAGGAGAAACGGCTCTCGGCCCAGAAATCCATTCCTTACCGTGAGATGGGAAGGGACGGGATCTGCCGGGTGCAGGATAAGCTGTATTCCAAGACCATCCGTTTCTATGATATCAACTATCAGCTGGCACAGAACGAGGATAAGAGCGCCATCTTTGAGAACTGGTGCGATTTCCTCAACTATTTTGACAGCACGATCTATTTCCAGCTGTCTTTTATCAACCATAAGACCAACCTGACGGAATTTGAAAAGGTGATCCGGATCGAACCGCAGGATGACGATTTCGACGATGTTCGCATGGAGTATGCCCAGATGCTCAAAGACCAGCTCTCCAAGGGAAACAACGGCCTGATGAGGACGAAGTATATCACCTTCGCGATTGAGGCTGACAACATCCTGGAGGCAAGGCCGAAGCTGGAGCGGATCGAGGCGGACATCCTGAATAACTTCAAGGTGCTGGGCGTAAGGGCATATCCGCTGAATGGCGTGGAGCGGCTGCAGATCCTGTACGAGACGTTTAATCCGGAGCAGGCGGTACCCTTCTCCTTCCGGTATGACCAGCTCTTAAAGACGGGTCTGACTACGAAGGACTTTGTGGCTCCGACGAGCTTTGAGTTCAAACAGGGCCGGTACTTCAGGATGGGTGAGACGCTGGGGGCGGTGAGTTACCTGCAGATCCTGGCACCGGAACTGACCGACAAGATGCTGGCGGAGTTCCTGGACATGGATAAGAACCTGGTCGTCAACCTGCACATCCAGTCCATCGACCAGATGAAGGCGATCAAGCTGGTAAAGAGCAAGGTGACGGACATCAACCGGATGAAGATCGAGGAACAAAAGAAAGCGGTGCGGTCCGGGTACGACATGGATATCATCCCTTCCGACCTGATGACTTACGGCAATGAGGCCAAGCGCCTGCTGGAGGACCTGCAGTCAAGGAATGAGAGGATGTTCCTGGTCACGGTCCTGTTTTTGAACACGGCGAAAAGCAGGCAGGAGTTGGACAACGTGGTCTTCCAGACCGCCGGTATCGCGCAGAAATACAACTGTGTGCTTCGCCGGCTCGATTACCAGCAGGAGCCGGGACTTATGAGCAGCGTCCCGCTGGGACTGAACCAGGTACCGATCAAGCGGGCCCTGACCACGACCTCCACGGCGATCTTTGTGCCGTTTACGACACAGGAGCTCTTTATGGAAGGCGAGTCCCTTTACTACGGGCTCAATGCCCTTTCCAACAACATGATCATGGTGGACCGGAAGAAGCTGAAGAACCCCAACGGCCTGATCCTGGGCACGCCGGGTTCCGGAAAATCCTTCTCCGCCAAGCGGGAGATCTGCAACGTCTTCTTCGTGACGAAGGATGACGTGATCATCTGCGATCCGGAGGGTGAGTATTATCCCCTGGTTCATGCTCTGGGCGGGCAGGTGATCCATATCGCCCCGACGAGCCATGACTATATCAACCCGATGGACATCAACCTGGACTACTCGGATGACGACAATCCTCTGGGCTTCAAATCCGACTTTATCCTGTCCCTGTGCGAGCTCATCATGGGCAGCCGGAACGGGATCGAGGCGGAGGAGAAGTCCGTAATCGACCGGTGCCTGCCGATCGTGTACCAGAAGTATTTTGAGAACCCGGTACCGGAAAACATGCCGGTCCTCGGAGATCTGTATGCGACGCTCCGGGCTCAGACGGAAGTACAGGCGCAGCGGATCGCGACAGCACTTGAGATCTACGTCAACGGATCCCTGAAGGTGTTCAACCACCGCACAAACGTACAGCTGGACAACCGGATCGTCTGCTTTGACATCAAGGATCTGGGAAAACAGCTGAAAAAACTGGGGATGCTGATTGTACAGGATCAGGTGTGGAACCGGGTTACACTAAACCGCTTCGCCCACAAATCCACCCGCTACTATGTCGATGAATTCCATCTTCTTCTGAAGGAGGAACAGACAGCGGCTTACTCCGTGGAGATCTGGAAGAGATTCCGTAAGTGGGGCGGCATCCCGACCGGCATCACGCAGAATATTAAAGACCTGCTGGCCTCCCGGGAGATCGAGAACATTTTCGAGAACAGCGATTTCATCTATATGCTCAACCAGGCCTCCGGCGACCGGCAGATCCTGGCAAAGCAGCTGAATATCTCACCTTACCAGCTCTCCTACGTGACCAACAGCGGCGAAGGTGAAGGGCTTCTCTTCTACGGAAACATCATCATTCCGTTCAAGGACCGGTTTGATAAGAACCTGAAGCTCTATGCCTATATGACCACTAAACCGGAAGAGGTGCAGAAACGTAAGGAAGAGGAAGAAAAAGCGGAGGCAAAAGCGGCGCAGGAGGAAGAAGCGATCCGGGCATTTCAGCGGCGCACGGAATCCTGGAGCCCGGAGTATGACGAAGGAGATGTTTTACAAGAGGACGACGATTTTGAAGATGTGATACCGGCGGTTTCAAAACCGGAGACCACATGCATCCCTGAAAAGGCTGCACCGGAGAAGACTGTGGTTGCAAAGGCTGCGGCTGAGAAGACTGAGGAAAGACCGGCCATCCGGACTGAAAATACGCCTTCCGGAGCATTACCGGCTTTGTCGGAAAAGAAACCGGAGGCTGTCCGGGCCCGCCGGCCGAGAAAGCCGTTCGTCTGGACGCCGGGCGAACTGGAGGATGAGGACTACTGGCTGGATGCAGATCTGCCGGAGGAGCCTCTGGATGAGGAGAACCCGGACAGGCGCTATATCCTGCCGGATGACGACGATGAGGAAGATTGAGAACTGCAATGACTGCAGTCGGGAGGACGATGGATTATGAGGAGATGGTTGCAGGGAACCCTGCTGATCACATCGGTAATCCTGATTTCCATTGCGATTTATTCGCTGATGGGGATGTTCAGGGATTACCGGAAAGAACACGATATGCATGAACATTTAAAACAGATCCATGAGCAGGAAAAACCGCAGCCCATACCGGAAGGTGACGGCGGCACCGGGGATTCTTTGGAAGATACGGCCGAAACAGAAGAAGTGATTGTAATTGATGAGGGCCTGCTTGCTCTTCACGAAGAAAACCCGGACTGCATCTACTGGATCCGGATCCCGGATACGCAGATCGATTATCCGGTCATGTACCATCCGCAGGAGAAGGATTACTACCTGAAGAAAGATTTCTATGGGGAGTACGCTTACGCCGGAAGCATTTATCTTTCCGATTACTGCGATCCGGAGGAAAGCGACAACCTGATCCTGTACGGGCACCACATGAACAACGGTTCCATGTTCGCGGATTTGGATAAGTATAAGGACCCGGATTTCGGGATGACGCATGACCGGATCGAGCTGCAGACGCTGCACGGCGCAGAATACTACCGGGTGATCGCTGCGTTTGCAGTTCCTGTTTATACGGGAAATGACTTCCTGTTCTATGGCTTTACAAAGGCGGAAAACAGGCAGGAATACGACAACTTCATAAAGGATTGCAGGGAGAGATCCCTGTATGAGATGGAGAAGACCGCTGTATATGAGCAGCGGCTTCTTACGTTATCGACCTGTGAATACAGCCACAAAAACGGCCGGATGGTCGTGGTGGCTGTGCAGGAGAACTGATGAGAATACTTTGATGATGGCGGCAGAAATACCGCCGGAAAGGAATGAAAAATGAGAATGAATAAGAAGAACCATGCAGCAGGCACAAAGAGACAGGCAGTTAAAAAGAAAGACAGATCCGCAAAGAATGATTTCAGGAAGAACCCCTTTGTCAACCTGAAAGATGATTTTGAAGACGCTTCCTGTCATGACAAACAGGCTGGCCACATGAACAGCGAGGATACGAAGCATATGGCAGAACTGATCGGAAGCATGTTGGAAGAAATCTTTGCAGAAAATCCGGAGGGCTGCGCCGGTCCGGTGATCGGAGTTGTCGAGCTGGATCCGGACTGCATGCTGAACATGGAATTCGACGGACCTGCAGCAAAGCATGAAAAGAGAAAAGAAGAAGCCTCTCCCGCCATGCCGCCCTGCGACGGCTGCGGGGAAGAGGTATTCCAGGAAATGCTTGGAGATCTGAACCATATGGCAAAGATGATCCTGGAGGCAGATTTCCTGACAAAGATGATCACAGAAGAAAAGGTGGACCCGGAGGATGGCAGATGCATCACGTATCTGAGTGTCCATGAAGCCAGGAACATTCTGAAAAAATGGGATGCATACCGCAGATGTGAAATCTGATCCGGTAGTCCCGGAAGGGAGGATTTTGAATGGCCGGGAAGGAATTTAAGGCGAAAGCTCGGACGGTGCAGAAGATGAGCCGGGACGGCCTGGTGGAAGAAAACCTCCGGACCGGAAAGACAAGAAAAGCAAGAATTGCAGAAGATACGGGGGAACGGATCGGAGACCGGCCGATGGAGGAGTATTCCGAAAGGCACTCTTCTGTTCCTGCGGCAGATGATGAAAAGCATCTCCGGTTCAACAGAAGGGACGAAGCCGTTGACCTGAACGGGGAAGCCCGTCTGGCGGATGGAACCCGGGTGGCTGCAGATGAGCCGGCGGCAGGATCCGGCAATACGAAAACAAGAAGGATGGCTGTTAAGAGGGGGTCTTCGTATCAGGAGACTCCTTCTTCTTTGGAAAAAGCAGGCGGAGAGGCTGAAGGCGCAGAAAATGAGGGACTGAAGGGTGACGGCGCTTCTTCCGGCACACGCCTGAAAAATGCCAGATATGCAGCCGCCCTTCGGAAGGAACGCAGATCGGATACTGGCAGGATCTCCGGTAACGGAAGGAGGATGGCCGAAGGCACTGATGATGCAAGGCTGATCGGGACTGACGATAGAGGCATCGGAGAGGAAGCACCGGATGGAAGCTGGAAAAGACTGCGTGCTAAAAGCAGTCTCTTTCATAAAGCTGCAGAAACAGAAAGCAAGGCTGATCAGAATGGAGCCGGCAAGCTGCCTTACAGGGAAGCGGATGCGGAAGAAGCCGGTATGTCCGAGGAAGACCCCGCAGAAGAGCTGGTCTCTTCACAGTCGAAGCGGATGCAGCGGATCAGGGGGCATCCGTCGGGAACGGCAAAACAGGCGGCCCGGTCCGCAGCGGAGGTCCGGCATGCCCGGACAAAGAAGCAGGTGTATGACTACGCAGCCAGTGAGAGGAAAAAGGAGTCACGCCTGAAAGAAACGGCTGACGAGACTGTGGATCTTACAGATGCGAAGGAAGAGATCCTGGGGAAGCAGAAAAAGGAACGGCTGAATCAGGAACAGCGGAAGATCCGGGGTAAGTCGAGGCTGTCCTTTGATGACGGGAACGGAATGGTACAGGGATCCGGAATGGGCTATGGGCGTAAAGCCCAGATGACCGTAAAGGACGCAGCGTTCGGCGCAGCCGGAAAAGCTGCAGGGGCTGCCGGGTTTGCCGCTCACGCAAAGCTGTCCGATGCGGAAGACGATAACGTCGGAGCACAGGCGGCACACAGGACAGAGATGGCGGCGGAGGATTCGCTGCGCACACTCTCCGCAAGGCGGGTGCGAAGTACCAGCTGGAAAGCAAGGGCAACGAGGCGGAAGGCAGAGGAAGCCGGCGTCAATCGTCTGTTCTTTGCAAAAGAGGAAGGCACCAGGACCGCGAAAGCGGCAAAGATCGAGGCGGACAAGAAGATCACGATCAAGAAGTTCTTTCAGAAACAGCGCCAGCGGCGGATGTATGCGGCGGCGAAAAAGGAAGAAAAGACCGTGGAGACGCTGATCAAAACGCAGCAGAATCTGGTGACCAAAGCGGCTGTGGTCGTGAAGGAGGCATTTGTCCGAAACAGTAAGGTGTTTATCATCCTGGGACTTATGGGTGTCTTTTTCCTGCTGATCTCGGCCAGCCTGACAAGCTGCACAGCACTCATGCAGGGAGCCGGGAGCAGCGTGGTCGGAACAACGTATCCGTCTACGGACGAGGATATTTATGCCGTGGAAAACCGGTACCGGGAACTGGAACGGGGACTGAACGCACAGATCAATGCCATGCGGTCCGCCCATCCGGAATATGACGATTTCCGCTATCAGATCGACGAGATCTCCCATAACCCCTATCATCTCATCTCCTATTTCACCACGAAATATGGGGAGTTTACCTATGATCAGGTGAAGGATGAACTGGAGGAGATCTTCCGTGAGCAGTACGGCCTGACGACCAGCGGGGAACGGAATGTAACGGTGACGGAAACCAAAAAGGTGCGTGTCGGGGAATCCCTGGGGCAGGTGGTCACAAGCGGGTACTGCAACTGCCCGATCTGCTGTGGCCAATGGTCCGGCGGACCGACGGCCAGCGGTGTGTATCCCACAGCGGCCCATACCATTGCGGTGGATGCCTCCAATCCGTTTGTGCCGATGGGAACCCATGTGGTCATGAACGGTGTGGAATATGTGGTCGAGGATACCGGAAACTTTGCCAGGTACGGCGTTCAGTTTGATGTCTACTATGACGATCATGGAACCGCTCAGAATCACGGACACCAGACCTGGGATGCTTATCTTGCCGATGACAACGGTTCACAGGAAATCGAAGTCACTACAACGCAGACAGTCAACCGCTACAGTGTATCCCTTACCAATCACAACCTGGATACGGTTCTGCGGAACCGGATGACGGATGATGAGAAGGTGCGCTACAGCCTGTACAACCGGACTTTCGGACACAGGGACTATCTCTTCGATCTGAACAGCCTGCCGACCTACGGAGGGAACGGTTACACCATCCCGCCGGAAGCACTCAGCGATGAGCGGTTTGCCAGGATGATCGAGGAGGCGGAAAAACACCTTGGAACGCCTTATGTCTGGGGCGGCTACGCACCGGGCGGATTTGACTGTTCCGGATTTGTCAGTTGGGTGATCAACCACTGCGGCAACGGCTGGGATTACGGGCGGCTGACTGCGGAAGGGATCCGGCAGGTCTGCGCTTATGTTTCACCGGAGGAAGCAAAGCCCGGGGACATCATCTTCTTTGAACGGACCTATGATACGGCGGGTGCAAGCCACGTCGGGATCTATGTCGGGGACGGGATGATGATCCACTGCGGGAAGCCGGTACAGTACACGACGATCCACACGGACTACTGGAACAATCATTTCATGCAGTTCGGAAGGCTGCCATAAGGAGGTGAGGACAACGAGCCGGAGACTGAAAAAACTGATTGAAGATGAGGAAAAGACAATGGCCCGGATCGCTGAACTTCAGGATTTCCTGAAGGATATCCGGGAAGCAAGGAAAAAGGAAGAGGATCTGGAGATTGTACGGAGCATCCGCAGTATGAAGCTGGGAGCCCGGGATCTTTTTGATCTGCTGACCGCCATACAGGACGGAAACCTCAGCGATGAACTGCGGGAACAGCTGCTTGCCGCACAGGAAGACGAGGAAGAGGAAAATCTTCCAGACTCTTCCGGCAGGGACAGGCCGGGCAGAAATGCTGAAAGAACAGAGGAAGGGATCCGCGAGAATACCGGATCTGATCCTGAAAATGATGAAGAGGGCGCCAGAATGGCGCCGGAAAGAGAGGAAAACAATGATGACAGGCATCACAATTAAAAAACGGGCACTGATGGCACTGGCGGCAGTTCTTGTCGCCATCTGCCTGCTGATGAGCTGCGGCGGAATTCCGGCCTATGCCAATGTGGATCCCACCTGGGAAGAGGAAGAAACGGTGATCCCGGAACAGACGCCGGAGGAGACCCCGCCGGAAGATACGGTATCGGAGCCGGAGGAAACGGAAACGGAGCAGGGATTTACCACGCCGGGCAACGGCGACCTGGGGGATGAGATCAAGAATTCCACAGGGAAGGACTTCTACACAATCCGGACAAAGAACAACAACACCTTCTATATGGTCATTGACCACAGCAATTCCACGGAGAATGTCTATATGCTCTCCCTTGTGGATGAGAACGATCTGGCGGAGTTCATGGAACAGACCGAAAAGGAGACCGAGGCGGAAGTGACGCCGGCCGTGATTATTCCGGAGACGACACCTGCCCCGGTGGAGACAGAGGCCCCGAAACAGCCGGAAACGGAGGTCGAAGAGCCGGAAAAGAAAGCCCCTTTTGAGAACAGCAATCTTCTGATCCTGGGAGCGGGAGCGATTGTATTTGCCCTTCTCTACTACTTCAAGATCTATAAACCGGGCCACGAAGAAGAGGAAGCAGACGATGAAGGAATTGAGATCAGCGACGGTCTGGACACGGAACGTGAGGACTGACAACAGAAAAGCAGGAGGAATAAAACAGTATGAGTGAAAAGAGACTGAGTTTTAATGAATTTGTGGATGCGGTGAAGGAAAGCATTAAGGACTACCTTCCTGAAAAGTTTCAGGATGCCCAGGTCAGGGTGGAGCCCTTCCAGAAGCTGAATACAGCATATCTGGGACTGCAGGTAAGACGGGAAGATCAGACCGTCGTGCCGAACATCAACCTGAGCGCAATGTTTGAAGAATATCAGAGGGAAGGCCGCTCAATGGGTGCCATGCTGACTGCGATTGCCGGACAGGTACAGCTTGCTCCGGAAATGCAGACCGGGTGGCTGAAGGATTATGACCAGGTGAAGGAACATCTCTTCATACGCGTGAGCGACGCGAAGGAAAATGAGGCCTTCCTGGCCATGTCCCCGCATAAGGAAGTGGACGGCCTGGCCATCTCCTACCATATCGCTATTGAGGGACTGCACGGGGTGGAGGCTTCCACTCCGGTTTCCTACAAGATGATGGAGATGTACGGTGTGACAGCAGAACAGCTGCATACGGACGCTTTGGAGAGCTCGCAGAGGCTGTATCCGGTCAAGTTCCGGAGCATGAATGAGATCATGGCCGAGATGATGGGAATCGAACCCGATATGGCCGCAGACATGATGCCGCCGATGGAAGGGCCGCAGCTGATGGTGCTCACCAACATGCAGGGAATGCATGGTGCCGGGGCGATGTTCTATCCGGATCAGCTGGAGACGATCGCGCAGCAGATGGGAACAGACTTTTTTGTCCTTCCCTCTTCAGTGCATGAGGTCCTGATCCTTCCGGATGACGGGACAACGGAGCCGGACAGCCTGCAGTTTATGGTTCGGGAGATCAACCAGTCCACGGTTGCTCCGGAGGACCGGCTTTCCGATTTTGTCTACCACTATGATGCGCAGGACCATGTGCTGGAACGGGCGGAAACCTTTGCCGCACGGATGGCACAGAAGGAGCAGGAAGCGGAAAAGGCGGCACTGCAGGAACCGGAGAAAACGGCAGAGCCCCGCGAAGCACAGCAGGCGGATGCCGGGGAGCCGGAACCGGAGCGGAAGGAAAACACCGCCGGAAAAGAAACCCGGGAAGGGACTGAAAGGGCAGACCACCGGGATGAAAAACGCATTTCCCGTGATGAGGAGAAAGAGGCCGCCGGCGGCAGGAAGGAACGCAAGTCCGTGCTTGGACGCCTGAACGAAAAGAAGGAGCAGGTGAAAGCACAGCCTAAGAAGAGCGGTCCGAACCGCGCACAGGAGGCATCCATCTGACCAGGGAATTGCAGTCAAAGCAGTCCGAAGGACACAGGCTGCAGGGAGCAGCCGGAAAGGAGAAATTTATGGATCTGAAGAAAGTATGGGCCGAGCGCCTGAGACAGTATCAGCTGCTGATCGCTTTTGCGGCAAAGCAGAAACAGACGGAAAAACAGTGAGCATTGCAGCGGGCATCCGGGAAACCGGGTGCCTGTGTTTTTTTTGAGCGTGTACGGAGAAAGAATGCTGTACGCGGGAAGGAGGAATTATGTATCAGAATCCGTTTACAGAGAGATTTTTAGTCATAGCGGAAAAGCCGAGCGTTGCCAGGACAATCGCACAGGTTCTGGTGTGCGAGGACAAAAAGGACGGTTACCTGGAGGGACCGGACGGCGTGGTCAGCTGGTGCTTCGGCCATCTGGCGGAATATGCCATGCCGGAAGCCTACGATGAGCGCTACAGGAAGTGGTCACTGGAGGCGCTGCCGATCATACCGGACAGATGGAAGCTGGAGGTCACGGAGGATAAAGTGAAGCAGTTCAGAGTTCTGAAAGAGCTTTTAAACAGCAATGAGTTCGCCTATGCCGTAAACGCATGCGATGCAGGGCGTGAAGGCCAGAGCATTTTCGACCGTGTATATGAACTGTCAGGAAGCCATATGCCGGTGAAGCGGTTGTGGATCTCTTCCATGGAAGACTCGGCCATCCGGGAGGGCTTCCGAACACTGAAAGATGCGGAGGAATACCGGAACCTGTCGGAAGCATCCGTCTGCAGGGCGCAGGCGGACTGGCTGGTCGGCATGAACGCTTCGAGGGCATTTACAAAGGTTTATGATTACCGGCTTTCCATCGGGCGTGTTCAGACACCTACACTGGCCATGCTGGTGGACCGAGAAGCAGCGATTACAGGTTTCAGGAAGGAGCAGTATTTCATTACGCATCTGCTGATCGACAGCCAGGGAAAGACGATTGACGCGGTTTCCGAACACTTCACATCCCGTGAAGAAGCCAACCGTCTGGCCGGCATGTGCGAGGGGAGAAATGCCCTGGTCACTTCTCTGGACCGGCAGACGAAAACAGCTGCCCCGCCGAAGCTTTATGACCTGACAACGCTGCAGAGGGATGCCAACCGGCTCTTCGGCTATACGGCGGCAAAAACACTGGAGTGTGCACAGTCCCTGTATGAAAGCAAACTGATCACCTATCCGAGGACCGACAGCAATTACCTGACGGATGACATGGAACAGACGGCGAGGACCGTGATTGCAGTAAGCAAAGAGGTATTTCCGTTCCTTGCTGCAGACCCTGCGGATGAAACCGGCAGGCTTTTAAACAGCAAAAAGGTCAGCGACCACCATGCGATCATCCCGACAATGGAGATCCGGAAGGCGGACCTGTCCGGATGCTCTGCCGAAGAGAAAAATGTGCTGATCCTGGTTGCGGCAAGACTTCTGTGTGCTGCGGGAAGGCGGCATGTCTATGAAACAGTGAAGGCTGACCTTCAGTGTTGCGGATATTCCTTTACCGCTTCCGGCAAGTCCGTAAAGGAACCCGGGTGGAAAGCGATAGAAGACGCCATGAAAAAGCTGTGCCGGGCAGATGCGGAAAGTGAACCTGAAGATCAGAACGCTTCCGATGCAGGACAGGATCTCTCTTCCCTCTATCAGGGAGCCTCATTTTCACCGGTGCATACCAAAGTTACGGAGCACTGGACACAGCCGCCGAAGCACTACACGGAGGATACCCTCCTCTCGGCGATGGAGCGGGCGGGGAGCTCGGAGATGGAGGCGGATGTCGAGCGCAAGGGTCTCGGCACGCCGGCGACCAGGGCCAGCATTATCGATAAGCTGATCCAGTCAGGCTATGCAGTTCGGAAAAAGAAACAGGTCATCGCGACAGATTCCGGAAAACAGCTGGTATCGGTGCTGCCGGAATATCTGAAATCCGCAAAGATGACGGCGGACTGGGAGAACCAGCTGCTCATGATCGAGCGGGGACAGTATGACAGCCGCTCTTTTATGAACGGGATTACCGGGATGCTCCGGCAGATGCTGGACGAATGTCGGCAGATCGATGGCGATGAAAGGAACTGCTTCGGAACACATAAGGAGCGGGAAGCCATCGGCACCTGCCCTGTCTGCGGAGCTCCGGTGTATGAAGGAAAGCAGAACTTCTACTGCTCCAACCGGGAGTGCCGGTTCGTCCTCTGGAAAGAAACCCGGTATCTGGAACGGATGCGGAAAAAGCTGGACGCCCGGATGGCGAAAGACCTGCTCTCGAAAGGAAAAACCAGAGTGAAGGACCTGTATTCGGCAAAGAAGGACAAGCTGTTTACAGCAGATCTTCTGATGGAGTGGAAGGAAGGCAGGGCCATGTTCAGCCTTGATTTCCCGAAGACTTCCGGAGGGAGGCAGAGAGGGGCGAGGAGCAGATGAAAGAAGAAACCATGACGCTTGCGCAGCTGAAGGAATATATCCGGGATATGCCGGAGGATGAAATCTTAACGATACGGTTTGAGGAGGATGACGATCATGGCAGAGACGATGGAAATGACGGAAGCGAGGCAGTATAAGCTGCGGGAAGTCCGGATCCGTCTGGAAGAAGGACGCTCTCTCCTATCCGATGTCCCCATGTCAAATCCCGAAGCGGCAATGGAGGTGATGCGCAGGGAGCTATCCGGCTATGACCGGGAAGTTCTTTGTGTGGTCAACCTGAACACCAGGCTCCAGCCCATCAATTTCCATGTGGTCAGCGTCGGAGACCTGAGCCAGTCGATCGCCTTCATCCCCAATATCCTGAAATCAGGGATCCTGTCCAATGCGCAGTCATTTATGCTGCTGCACAACCACCCGAGCGGAGATGTGACGCCGTCACAGGTCGATATCCAGATGACCCGGAGGGTTCTGGAGGCAGGAAAAATCCTGGGGATCGGCTGTGTGGATCACATCATCGTGGGCGGCGGGAATGAGACGTATTTCAGCATGCGGGAGCAGGGCACGTTGGACTTTACAGACGAGACGATCTCCATGGCGGCGGAGGATATCCTCCGCGTCGGGGAGGAAACGAACAATATACGAGGGGGAAGTGAGCATATGGCAGAAAGAGATCAGAGAGAACAAATGGAGCAGGCTGCGGCCGGTGAGCAGGCACAGCCGGATCAGAGTATTTCGGGAGAACGGACAAGACCAGGTTCAGGCGGGAGAGCCCGACCCGGGGGAAAACGACCTGCATATCCCAGCCGACGGGAGCAGCTGAAGGAAATCACGGACCGTCTGGAGGCGGGCGTGAAGGAATATATGACAAGCGATGTGCAGTTCCGGAAAGTACTGGAAGCGATGTCGAAGTTTCATCATTACAGTGCCAACAACGTGCTGCTGATCGCGATGCAGATGCCGGAGGCGACGAGGGTGGCGTCTTATACCACCTGGAAGACAAAGTTTAACCGGCAGGTAATGCGGGGCCAGAAGGGATTATCGATCATCGCGCCGGCACCGGTGAAGGAACGCAGGGAACGGGAAGTGGTTGACTCCCGGACAGGCTCTCCCATCCTGGGTGCGGACGGAAAGCCGAAAACAGAGGAAGTGGAGGTGACGATTCCCCGGTTTAAGGTGGAGAAGGTCTTTGACCTGTCCCAGACAACAGGCGAGCCCCTTCCGGAACTGGATGTGCCGGAACTGACCGGGGATGCGAAGCATTTCCAGATGTTTCTGGATGCACTTACAAAGGTAAGCCCGGTGCCGATTCGCTTTGCAGACATCGATAGCGGCGCAAAGGGCTATTATCACACCGTCGATAAGGAGATTGTCATCCAGAAAGGGATGAGCGAGAGCCAGACATTAAAAACCCTGATCCATGAGGTCAGCCATGCAAGACTCCATGACCGGGACGCCATGAAGGCGGAGGGTGTTGCAAAAAGCGCCCAGCAGAAAGAACTGGAAGCCGAATCCATCGCCTACACGGTGATGTTCCATTACCACATGGATACGTCCGGCTACTCCATTCCCTATCTGGCAAGCTGGTCGGGCAGTCAGGATACAAAGCAGCTGAAAGCGTGCATGGATACGATCCGGAGGACGGCGGGCGAGATCATCGAAGAGATGGACGCTTTTATGGCAGAACGGATGAAGGAGCTGGCGGCGGAAAAGAGCGCAGAGCAGGATCCGGACCGCTATACCATTTATCAGATCCGTGAAGGAAGCCCTGCCGGTGTTTTCGAGTTTATGGGAATGGATTATATCCGGCAGAAGGGGATGGAGATCCGGTCGGAAGACTATCAGGAAGTATATGTGGGGGCACTGGTTCCGGGGACTACCCTGGAGGACCTGTATATACAGTTCAACGGACCGAAGATGCAGGAGGATTTTACGGGACATTCCTTAAGTGTCAGCGATATCGTGGTGGTTCACAAAGACGGAGAGGATCATGCCTACTATGTGGACCGCTTCGGATATGAGGAAGTGCCGGAGTTCCTGGCACCGATGCAGGCACAGGAAAAGGCCGCGCAGGAGAAGGCAGCGGAGACAGGAACAAAACAGGCAGATACTGAAAAGACAGAAGCAGCAAGGACTGGCACCATCATCCCTGAAAAAGCGGATGCGGCACCGAAGAAGGCAGAGGAAGCTGCTCGGACAGCTCCTTCAAAGGATGTAAGCCAGCCCACAAGGCGGAAGGAATCCGTCCTTGGAAAGCTTGGTGAAAAGCAGAGGCAGATCAAGGCGGCTGAAAAGGCAAAACCGGAGATGCCGGAGAGGAAGAAGGCACAGGCAGTAAAACGAGGGAAGGGAGAGCAGGCATTATGAGAAAGATTGTATTTGATGAAGAAGAGCTTCTGGTTCTGGCAGTTCTGGAACCGGACACCAGAAAGAACACGATCGCAAGGCTGGAGGAAATCCTTCCAGAAGTGAAGGATGACCCGGATATGGAGGCCATTGTGATCAGTGTCGCTGAGAAACTGAAGCGCATTACGGATGAAGCCTTTGATCTGCTCGGCCTGGAGGAGTACCGGGAAGAACTGCAGGCAGAGGATGAAGAAGGTGGGGAGGAATGAGTAATGGGAGAAAGCAGTTTGCGGTGTACCGGCTGAAGAAGGGGCTTTGGGAGAACGAAGCACTGCGGTATCGCTCCTGGAACTATCTACAGAAATTCCATATACAGGTGCAATCCGATCGGTATGAACAGATCTGCGTCTCTCCGTTCTTATGGGATCTGGACCCGTCCGATCTTCGCAGGCAGCTCGAAAACGGGCTGCCTGCAGCTCCCTCCGGAGAAAAGCTGGAGGTCAGCGATGTACTTGTGGTTACGAAGGATGGGATCACCACGGCATACTACGTGGATCCGGAGAAGCTGATCGTTCTGACCGGGTTCTTCCATACGACAGCATCCACTGCTCTTTTGTCCATTGATACGACAGATTATCAGATCGAAGGAAGGGCCGGGAATTTCCTGGCTGCGGATGAGATCTGGATCGACGGACAGCATTTCTTTCTGATGCAGAGCCAGCAATTTGGCAAAAATGCTGCGTATGTGGTTCTGGACAGCAATGGAAAGGTAGCTGCCGAAGATACGACAGTTGGTTTCACGGAGGAAGTGATCCGCCAAATCCGGGAATATATCCGGAGTCAGAATGCTGCAAAAGAAATATCTGCGAGAGAAACAGCGTCGCCGCCACTGGAGAACTGGCAGAAAAGCTATGAGAATGGAGAATATCTTCGCTCTGCAGAGATGGCCGAAGAGCAGAACTATTCCATGATCGACGGCAGGATGAACAATATGCCGACCAAAGGCCCGGCTCATCAGAGACCCGCCCGAAAACCTCGGAAGGGGAAGCTGCCCATGAAAGGCAGGGAGTCTGTTCTGAAACGGCTTAAAGAATACCAGGACGAGCTTGCGGCGCAGAGAGGGCAGGCTGTCGTGAGCCAGGATGCACCGGAGCTTCAGGAAAGAAGAAAGACATAACAGGAAGCCGGGAAGGAGGGAACAGGAAAGTGAAATCGAAAATCATAGCGGCCATGGATGCGGCTGGATACCATTTTGATGAGTTGGAGAGCTCGGACGATCAGCTCCGGTTTCTTGGAGAATACGGAACTGTTATGTATATGGACAGTTGGAAAGAGGCAAAGGAATGGCTCGAAGGAATCGTGTTCGATGATCCGGCTGTCTCGGACCGGGTGGAGAAGATCCTGCACCCGGAGCATTTCAAAGAGAAAAAGCCGTCGGTTCTGAAGAAATTGGAGAAGAAGAAAAAGGACATCCAAACAGTGAAGAAAAAGGCTGATCCGGTGAGTAAGAGAGAAAAAAACACGCAGGTATTATGAATTTCTGCGCTTGTTTATACCACGGGTATAATGACTTTCCCGGATTTTTATGATAAGGTAGGGGCAGTGAAGAAAACAGGGCATGGAATGTCCGGAAAGGAAAAACGATGTTCGCAGCTATCTATTGGTTACATCTTGAGAGCGAAAGTTATATAGAAGCACCGCGCAAAGGCGATCGGGGCTTAGATTTTATGCGCTCATACAGGATGCAACAGGAGCATAGAAGCTGTATCCGGATATAGGTGATCTTGGCAGGATCAGAAGATCATTATCCCGTAACAGAGATTTCTACCGCTTGTCTTGTATGAGGCAGGCGGTATTTTTTATGCTCCGCTAGCTCAGCCGGTTAGAGCGGCGGCCTTATAAGCCGTGTGTCGTGAGTTCGAATCTCATGCGGAGTATATGTGCAAGTGGCGGAACAGGCAGACGCGCCGGTCTCAAAATCCGGTTTCTTTGGAAATGTGAGTTCAAATCTCACCTTGCACACGATAGGCACCTGTGGCGGAACGGGCAGACGCGCTGGACTTAAAACCCATGGCCGGATACGGCGTGAGAGTTCAAATCTCTCCAGGTGCATGTAAATCTGACAGGAAGGAAGTGAGAACAATGTTAGAGATAAAGGGAAAGATCAATACTGCGATATGCTATGCAAGCGTAATCGAAGAAGAAGCAATCGAGCAGATCCGCCGCATGTGTGATTACGAATTCACTGAAGGTAGCAGGATCCGTATTATGCCGGATGTCCATGCCGGAAAGGGCTGCACGATTGGAACAACTATGACCGTCGTGGATAAGGCAGTCCCGAACATTGTGGGTGTTGATATCGGATGTGGTATGTACACTGTCGATCTGGGAAAAGGGGCTGTTGACTTTGAGAAGCTCGATGAAGCGGCTCATTACATTCCCTCCGGAATGAATGTCTGGGAGGGAAGGCAGGAACGCTTTGACCTGCAGGAGTTACGGTGCTACCGAAGCCTGAAAGATGCAAAACGTCTGGAACGCAGTCTGGGTACCCTGGGCGGCGGAAACCACTTTATTGAGATCGATGAAGCGGCGGATGGCACGAAGTATCTTGTGATCCACAGCGGAAGCCGGAACCTGGGAAAGCAGGTTGCAGAGCTGTACCAGCGTCTGGCCATTGACCTGAACAAAGGCAAGGAGACCTATTTCCAGGAGAGAGATGAGATCATCCGGACCTATAAGGAGCAGGGAAGACGGAAGGAAATACAGGCAGCACTGGAAAAGATTTCCTGGAACCAGCGTGAAGCAACGATGCCGGAAGACTTATGCTTCCTGTACGGAGAGTATCTGGCCGATTACCTGCATGATGTAGAGATCTGCCAGCGTTTTGCCCGCAGGAATCGCGAGAAGATGGCGGAGATCCTGTTGGATAGAACCGGTATTGCAGGCGGCGAAGCCTTCCATACCATCCATAACTACATTGATACAGAAGAGATGATCCTTCGTAAGGGCGCAATTGCAGCCCATGCCGGAGAAAAGGTCCTGATTCCGATTAACATGAGGGATGGAAGCGTACTGGCTGTCGGCAAGGGCAATGCGGAATGGAACTATTCGGCGCCTCATGGTGCCGGCAGAATCATGTCCCGCCGCGCTGCAAAGGAGCAGCTGAATCTGGAAGAATACAGAGAGACGATGAAGGGGATTTACACGACGTCCGTGAATGAATCCACATTGGATGAAGCGCCGATGGCATACAAGTCCCTGGAAGACATCATTGATGTGATCCGCGAATCCGTGGACATCATTGATGTGATGAAGCCTATTTACAACTTTAAGGCATCCGACTGAGATCCTGATCCGGCCGGGTGCCGGAACAGGAGGATGAGATGACTATGAATTTCCCGACCATCAATCTGGTGGCAACGGGACAGAACATTGTGAGACTGCGAAAGGCAGCAGGACTGTCTGTGAAGGATCTGCAGGACATCTTCGGATTTGCAACTCCCCAGGCGATCTACAAGTGGCAGAAGGGCACAGCTATGCCGACGATCGATAACCTGGTGGTGCTGGCAATGATTTTTCAGGTGAAGATGGATGACATCATTGTTGTCGATGCTGAAACAGGTTTATTGGCGATCCTGATGGAAAGTGCATAAACCAGGCGGGTATCAGAGACAAAACTGATACCCACCAACATGGTTCCCTGGTCTAAAGGTAAGGATACCGGCCTTTCAAGCCGGAGATACTGGGTTCAAGTCCCGTGGGAACTACTTTGGCCCCTTCGTCTAATGGTGAGGACATCGGCCTCTCAAGCCGGAAATGCTGGGTTCAAGTCCCGCAGGGGTCACGTTGGCCATCGTACAACAGCAGTACAGCAGATTGTTGCCATGCATGCAGGCAAAAGGTCCAGTGGACCTTCTGATCGCAGGCTCTGCAGATGGGGGATTCGACTCCCCCTGGTCACCCCTTGGAGTCGCGCGCGCACCGCGTCCGCTGGCTTCTCGCGCACCGCGCACGGAAATGGATGGGTATGCTTAGCGGCGAGGGCAGCGGACTGTAAATCCGTCACAAGAGAAACATCGCAGGTTCGAGTCCTGCCCCATCCACTTATGTTTGCGTGTCCGAGTGGTTTATGGTGCTTCCCTGCTAAGGAAGTGTACGGAAACGTACCGGAGGTTCGAATCCTCCCGCAAACGTTTTGTTTTATTACGGGATCTGTCGGTGATTATTGCTTCACGGTGACAGGTCCTTTTTTATATCCGAATTGAGCCACAGTTAAAAATATTTCTTAGTAATTAACAGATGTTCAATAGGAATTATCCATTGCATGAGGTATCTTATAATGTGAACTTTTCACTTGAGTTCCACTAAAGGGCATATTTCCTGCCTTGACTTTCCGGGATTGTTGCAAATACGCGGTTCTTGGCCTTGTTTTTATTTGCGTGATGTGATATATTTAGTGTAACGG
>Ga0256406_1001066_pt1 | contig 45703 bp, 37 predicted proteins | sample RumenRJG_03DNA_FD_185986 | JGI IMG/M metagenome (GOLD analysis project Ga0256406, IMG submission 185986) | Bovine rumen microbial communities from Lethbridge, Alberta, Canada - RJG_03 | ecosystem: Host-associated > Mammals > Digestive system > Stomach > Rumen | place: Canada: Alberta | collected... | reverse complement strand
CGGTCATCTCCTCCACGCCCGCGCCCTCGGGGCCCTCGAGCGCCAGGCGTGCCGCGTAGTAGGAGCGCGACCTCGAGATCGGCACCCCGAAGTTCCAGAGCTCGGGCGCAGCGTAACAGGGGTTCTGCACGGGAGAGAGCCCCGCGAGCGAAGAGGCCCGCTCGTGGAGGCACGACGGGTCGTCCACGCAGTCCGCCCGCCAGCCCCTCTCCCGGGCGGCGTCCGCGCGCGCCTTCGCCTCGTCTCGCCTCCTCGAGGCGTCCCTCAGGCGCTCCGCGTCCTCCTCCATCTCGTCGCTCGTCACCTCGGCGTCCAGGGCGGAGAAGTCCGTCATGGACTCCTGCGGGAACGGGATCGCGCAGCCCACGAGCTCGGGTCCGCCGTGGCCGCTGTTCGCGCCGACGACGGAGGCCGAGTTGACCACGACGAGGTAGGGCAGCGTCGCCTCGAGCCTCCTCAAGCCGGAGGCGGCGCTCCTGGCGAACCTCCTGCGCGCGTCCATGACGTCGTGGCCGAACCCCATCACGCGGGCGGACACCGCCTGCGCCCCCGGAACGGCGGCCACGATGAGCCCCACGGCGCACACGACGACGCCCACGAGCCCCAGGCTGAGCACGCAGGCGTCCAGCACCTGAGCGACCGTGCAGAAGGCGGCGACAGAGTTCTCCCCCGCGAGCGCCGTCGCGTCGGCCACCTGCTGCACGTCCGCCGAACGGGACCCCACCCACTCGGCGGTGGCAAGGCAGAACACGAGGGAGAGGCTCACGAGCAGGGCGACGGCCACGGCGACCGTCGTGTAGCCGCCGTCGTCGGCGACGAACAGTCCCACGCCCCACGCCTCCTCTGGGCACCTCGCCCAGAGGCGAGCGCGCCTACTCCCACATCGACATCCAGCTACCATAGTCGCCCACCACCCAATCCGGCCGGACCCGCGCCCTCGTCCCTGTCCTCAAGACCACGCCCTCGGGATCCCCCTCGCCAAGGGCGCGCACGACGGCACCCGTCAGCGGCAGGGGCCGCGCGTGCCCCGATATGCTCGCCTCCACGCACGCCCCGCCGTCCGTCGCGGACACCACGACCTCCCAGTCCTCCGGGCCGCCGACGTGGAAGAGCGGAACCTCTGGGACGGCCTCGAGCCGCCTGAGCGCGTACTGCCGGCACGCCTCGTCCGACTGGCCCGTCGCCCTCACCCTCGTGAGCTCGGAGGCCGCCTGGGCCATCACCGCCTTCGTGTAGAGCAGGCACACGGGCTGCACCAGAAGCCCCAGGAGAAGGAGGAGCGTCGGGAGGAGCGCCGCCGCCTCCACCGTCGACTGTCCGGCAGAGGCGGAGGGCGAGGCCCCCTCAGTACGCGACGAAGTCCTGCATGAACCCGATCGTGACCCCCTCCCCGAGCCCGTGCGAGGCGGCCCGGACGGCACCCTCCACGAGCGCCCCGTCGCTCGCCGCGTGCCACACCGCCCCCAGCGCGGCGAGCATGGACACGAACGCCACGAGCACGACGAGGTACTCGACGGTGGACTGCCCCCCGTCACCCTTCGCGCCAGACATGCCGACCACCCCCTCGGAGCCGCCTCCCCGACACGCGTCGCGGGACCTGCGCCGTACGGGCACCGCGATGCTTGAAGCCCCTCACTCCACGCTCCCATAGGCCCCCTCCCACTCCTCGAGCGCCAGCCTCACGACCCTGACGCGCGAGCCCCTGTCCCCCTCGGCCCGGCGCACCAGCACCACGTCCACCCAGCCCGGCCCCTCGACGGTGCACGACCAGACGTCGCCGAGCAGGTCGAGGTAGCCGGCCTGCCGGAGCAGGCAGTCCCCCTGGTCTCGGTACGCGCGCACGATCCCGGAGGACTCCTCCTCGAGGCCGAGGTCGGAGGTGCGCTCCGACACGCGCGCGAGCCCGTCTTCCCCCTCGGGGGAGTCGCCGGGGGACGACTGCGGGGACGCCCCCCGCTCCCTTGCGACGTCGCCGGAACCCCCGCCCTCGCCCCTCCCCGAGGCGTCGGGCCGCCCGCCTCCCGACGTCCCGGCACCGACGGCGACGCCCGGCGCGCCTCCCCCGCCGCCGGACGCGCGCAGGACGCCCACCAGGGCGAGGAGGACGACGCAGCCGACGACCGCCAACGCCCGGGCAGGCCCCCTCCACCTCCCGACGCGCCCGCCTCCCGTCCTCATCAGAAGCGCCTCACAGCGAGTTGATCCCGTCGGCGATCGCCTGCCACAGAGACGAGACCCTGTCCCTGAAGGCGATGATCGCCACGATCGCGATCACCACGAGCACGCCGACGAGGATCGCGTACTCGGTCGTTCCCTGGCCGCACTCGTCCGCCAGCCCCCTCCTGACGCGCTCCAGACCAGACCTGAGCCTCTCCGCCACCATCTCCGACCTCCGTTCTAAGAGCCGATAGTTGCATGACGCCCTCGGGCGCCCAGGCGTCCGCGCCGGCTACGCCGTGCCGAGCGCAGGCGCGACCAGGGGGCCGAGGATCGCCAGGAGCATCGCGGGGACGATGAGCGTCCCCAGCGGGATGAGCATCTTCACCGGGACCTTCTCGATCTCCTCCTCCACCTCTGACCTCTGCTCGTCCCTCAGCACGTCCGCCTGCTGCTCGAGGACCCGCGCGAGGGGGCTGCCGAAGGCGAGCGCCTCCGAGACGGCCGCGGCGAACCTCCTGACCGCGGCGACGTCGAGCCTCTCCGCCACGCCCTCCAGCGCCTCCTCCCTGCCCGCGATTCCGATCCGCCAGGTGAGGAGCACCTCGCGGAACACGCCGGCGAGCTCCGTGTCGAACCTCGAGCAGTAGAGCTCGAGCGAGGCGTCGAACGAGAGGCCCGCCGACAGCCCCAGCGTCAGGATGTCGAGGAGCCCCGGCATCTGGCGCATCACCTTGAGGCGCCTCGCGCGGGCCTCCTCCCGCGCCCTCGCCCGGTCCATCGCGGGCAGGGCGAGGGCGAGCCGCTCGAGGAGAAGGGCGGCGCGAGGAGGGGCCACGGGCGGCGCGTCCGGCGCCCGCGCCCGCCCGACCCCCTGGAGGACGAACGCGTCCGCGAAGGCGGCCGCCCCCGCCGTCCCGGCAAGCACCGCCCCCAGAGCGTCCATCACAGCACCCCCCTCATGAGCCTCCTGATGATGAGCAGGGCCACCGCGTCGAGGCCGAGGGCGACGACCACGCAGAGCGTCCCGGCCGTCGTCGCGAGGCCGCGCTGGAAGTCCACGGAGATGAGGGAGAGCAGCCCCACCATGAGCAGGGGCAGGAGGCACACGACCCTCACCGAGAGGCGCACCTGCGCGGTCCTCACCGAAAGCGTCCTCTCGAACTCCTGTTGCCTCTCGACGAGCTGCGCGGATCGCTGGAAGAGCCCGCGCAGGGGGCTCCCGGTCCTCTGGGAGATGGTCAGGGCGCAGACCAGCATCCCCACGCCGGGGGCGTCGAGCTCTCCGGCCATGAGCGCGAGGGCCTCCTCCGCCGACGTCCCGCAGCGCATCCTGAGCGAAGTCCGCGCGAACCCCTCCGCGGCCGGGCCGTGGCCGTGCGACCCGACGTACTCGATGGCCTGGGAGAGCGTCTGGCCCGAGGCCAGTGCGACCGCGAGGGTGCGGAAGACCCCCGGCATCTCCTCGGCGAGCGACCTGCGCCTCCTGCGCTCGTCGACGCCTCCCAGGGAGAGGAAGCCCGCCAGCGCGGCTGCGAGCAGGCTCGCGCCGCCGACGGGCGACCGGGAGGCCGCGGCGCCGACGACGAGCACGAGGGGGCAGGAGAGCAGGGCGCAGGCGGAGGCCTCGGCCTCGTCGGCGACAACGCCCCTCTCCCTTGCCCTGCGCACGACCACCGCGCACGAGCGCCTCCACATGTCGGCGTCCAGCAGGCGGCGCGCGAGCGCGCCCGCGGAGAGCGGGACCACCGCCCGTCGCCAGAGGGACTCCGCGAGCCTCGCGCCCGCCCCCTCGACGTGCCTCGTCTCCTGCCCCAAGAGCGCGAAGGCCATCCCCCACGCCAGGGCGGCGCAGGTCACGACGCAGACCGCCTCCATGCCTCCACCTCCTCCCGGTCGAGCGTCCCGTCCGCGACCGCGCGCGCCACGCAGGGTGGCTCCGACACCAGGTGCCACGTGCGCCGAGAGCGGTCGAACGCCACGCACTCGTCCAGCCGCACCCCGCCGTCCTCGGCTCTCGACACCGCCGACATCGAGGTGATGAAGCGCGCGCCGTCCGCCATGCGGCAGGACATCACGATGAGGTCCAGGGCGCTCGCGACCTGCTCCTCGATGATGTCGGTGGGAAGGTCCATGCCGAAGCGGCTCATCAGGACGATCCTCAGGACCGCCTCCTCCGCGGTACCGGCGTGCAGCGTCGTCAGGGAGCCGTCGTGTCCGGTCGACATGGCCTGGAGGACGTCGATCGCCTCCCCGCCCCTGCACTCCCCCACCACGATCCGGTCGGGCCTCATGCGCAGGGCGTTCTTCACGAGGTCGCGGATGGTCACCTCTCCCGACCCCTCGATGGAGGCGTCCCGCGCCTCGAGGCGCACCACGTCCGGGTGGGTGTCGAAGCGGAGCTCCGCGGAGTCCTCTATGGTCACGATCCGCTCCGCGGTCCCGATCTCGCAGGAGAGGGCGTTGAGCAGCGTCGTCTTCCCCGACCCCGTGCCCCCGGCGACGGCGATGTCGCTCCTGAGGAGCACCGCCCACCTGAGGAGCTGCGCGTACCAAGCGGGGAGCGACCCCCTCTCCACGAGCTGGTCGAGCGTGCTGATCCTGTTGGAGAACTTCCGGATCGTCACGGCGGGACCGTCTATGGCTATCGGCTGGGCGACGGCGTTCACCCTGTCACCGTTGGCGAGGCGGGCGTTCACGATGGGCGAGCTCCTGTCGAGGCGCCTCCCGAGCGGGGCGAGGATGCGGTCGATGACCATGAGGATCTGGTCGGCCGACTCGAAGACGCGCTCCGCCGCGTGGATCTCGCCCGCACGCTCGTAGAAGAGGTGCTCGCAACCGTTGACCATCACCTCGGTGACGGTGTCGTCGTCGAGGAGCGGCTGGAGGGGCCCGAGGCCCACGACCTCGTCGATGACCTGCCGCACGACCTCCGCGCGCTCCTCGTCACCAAGGCCCTCGTACCCCCTCGTGTTGAGGATCGCCTGGCAGGCCACCTCGAGCTCCGTGCGGGCCCTCGCGGGGTCTCCCCCGGAGACCATCGACGATATCGCCGAGAGCCCCAGGCGGTCCACCAGGTCCCCCTTGAGGCGGCCGCGCAGCTCGCCAGCCTCCCCGGACGTCCCGGGCAGGCCCTCCCCCATCCGCTCCTGCTCCCTCACGCGCTCAAGCACCGACACCTAGACCGCCTCCCTCCTCCTGCCGAAGACCCACCGGCGCCTCTTCCCGCCGGAGAGCCGAGCTGCCTTGGGCGAGGCGCCCTCCGGCAGGCGCCCGAGCTCGCCGAGGATCTGGGCGATGCAGTCGGACACGCACGCCACGTACTCGCTGCGCCCCTCCGAGAGCCGCCTCGCCTCGCCTGCCCCCATGAACTCGCCGACCTCCTCGCCCCCGTCGACGACTCGGAAGGAGCGCGCCGTCTCGAGCCCGACCTCCCCCCGGTCGATGACCGGGACGTCCCGCCTCCGCGGGTCCGCGCGGTTGACGACCCGGACGATCCTGGTCCTCGCCACCCCCAGGCGCACCGCGAGGGAGGCGAGCCGCGCCTGGGCGACCGCCGAGCCGGGCCCCTCGTCGACCGTGATCAGGAGCCGGTCCGAGCACTGCGCCGCCTGGGCGACCGCGTCGGTGAAGGTGGCGCTGGTGTCCACCAGCACCAGGTCGTTGGCGTGGGCGAGGACGTCGAGTACGCCCGCTACGTGGGGCATCACGACCTCGGCCATCTCCGGGCGCTCGCACCCGCCCCAGAGGCGGACCCCCTCCGTCGCCTCCGCGCCGAGCCGCTCCACCAGGTCCACCTCCATCTCGAGCATCTCGCCCAGGGGCGTGAGGTCTGCGGGTCCCGGCATCCCGAAGCAGGAGTAGAGGCTACCGAACGCGAGGTCCATGTCGCACAGCGCTACCCTGAGGCCCCAGGAGGCAGCGACGCAGGCGCTGGTCGCGACCAGGGTCGTCTTGCCGACGCCCCCGCGCCCCGAGACGAACGTCAGGACCGGCGCGCGGGCTGCGGTCGCGACGGGGACCGGGGGAGGCGCATGGCGGGCGCGCTCCTTCGACGACCCCGCCAACTGGGGCAGGCCGAGCGCTCGCGAAGGCTCCTCGGACACCAGCGTCGTGGGGACGAGGTCGGCCTCGAGCTCGGGCTCGTCGAGCTCGAGGCCAGGCAGGGAGCCGCGCCCCAGGCTCCCTCCGGGCACCCGCGCCCCTCCCGACCCGGCGGCCTCCCGAGCGCGTGGGTCCGACGGCGGGACGCGGGTCCCCGCGGGGAGCCGCGAGAGCTCGACGACCTCGTCTATCCCTGCGATGTTCGCACGGGACAGGAGCGATCCGGTGGGCGACCTCGTCACGAGGTAGACGGCCCGTGCCGACCCGTCCCTCGCGACGGCGGCGGCGAGGTTGATGTCCGAGACCCCCGGCACCCCGGGGCCGACGACGACCCCCTGCGGCCCCTCCCTCATCGCCCGTGCGCGCAGCTCCCCGGCGGAGCGGACGAAGTCGAGCTCGGCTGTGGGGCAGAGCTTCCGGCACGCGGCCTCCATCTCCTCCCTATCCCCCTCCGGCGCGTACCCAAGCCATAGGTTCCTCATGTCCGCCCCCGTCTCCGCCCCCCGATGCGGGGAGCCACGACCGAATCCACCCTCCGCCCAGGCGGGCGCCAACCCCACCAGGGCTCTACTCCGTCGCCGGCACTTCGGACGTCGCCGGCACCCCACCCGTCGCCGGCACCTCGCCCGACGCCCCGGGGCCTCCTGCAGCGACCTCGCTCGGCGCAGCGACGCCGCCCTCTCCCAGCCCCACGACGTCGTCCGCGGGGACGACGACCCTCAGGGTCCCCGCGGTCGCGGCGACGAGGACGGGCGCGACCTCGGCCGGCGAGACTGAGAGGCTGATGGAGCCCCTCGAGAGGGAGCCCGTACCGGAGCCCGCCGTGGAGAGCACCACCGCGTCGGCGGAGACGAGCTCCATGGCCCCCTCCTCGGCGCGGAAGACGGCAACGTGGGAGCCCATGCGGACGCTCGGCGAGAGCCCGAGCTTGTCCGTGACGGGAACGGAGACCGCGACGTGCCCCGAGGGGACCTCAATCGCGTCGCCCTCCTCCCTGAAGTTCAGGCTGGTGAGCGGCATCCCGGCCGCAGCCGGAACCGTGAGCTCGCGCCCGACCACCTCGTCCATCGACACGACCGCCCCCTCGGGCACGAGGTCGACGAGCCAGTCGCGGGTGGCTGTGTTCGCCTTGGTCACGACGTCACCCGCCTCGAGGGCGTCGCGCGCGACGACAAGGCTCACGACCTCTCCGCCGTAGCGCTGCAGGGCCTCCTGCCTGACGCGCTCCGCGTCGCCCCTCACGTGGTCCGCGAAGACGAGGAAGACGAGGACGACGAGCGCGGCGCACGCCGACGAGAAGACGATCCTGAAGCGCAGCGACATGGCCCCTCCAAGCGTCGAGGGGCGAGGCCCCGCGTGACGGTGAGGAGATTCTGGCCCCGGCAGGGCGCCGCGGACGCCAGGTTCCGGGAAAGGACCCGCCCCGTCCTGCACGAACCTCGCACGGACCTGCCAGGCCGGCGCATGCGCCGAGGGCCACCTCGCACGCGCAGTTGTCCCCCATGGGCCTAGGTTGCATCGTTGATTCTTCCGGCAGGCCGGATATGTAGGGGGTGTGGAGACGGGACCCGCCCGCCGGCGGCACCGCGCCGACCCGACGTCCTTGTCCGCCAAGCGGGCGCGCCGTGCGGGCAAGGCACGGGTACACTGTCTCAGCACGTCGGTCGCGCACCAAGGGAGAAGGCGGAGAAGGAGGCATCGTGAGGCTCAACGCCCTCGAAGAGAAGTACGCCCGCCTCTCGCGGGCGACGCTCGTGGCCTCGGTCGCACTTGCGGCCGCGCTCGCGGGGGCCTCCGTCGTCCAGGGCGCCTCGGCCCCCGCGTTCGGCGCGATTGCCGCGAGCACTGCCCTGGTCGCCCTCAACGTGACCCACGTCCACGCATACGGCCCGACGTTCGGCGTCATCCCCACCGCGGTGCTCTCGGTCTTGCCGGTGCTCTGCTCCGCCGCCGCGGCCGCCCGGGGCGCCGCGCGCGCCGCGCTCGCGGTGCCGCTCGTCGCGGGGGTCCTCTGCGCGCTGGTCTTCGCGTGCTACGTCGTCGCCTTCGCCGTCGCGGCGCACCTGCCGAAGGACTCCGGGCGAAACCGCGTCTACGCGGTGCTCGGGCACTCCTCGCCGACCGCCAACCCCACAGACGAGCTCGTCTGGAGGCTCGAGCGGGCGCTCAGGGTCCATCGCGCCGAACCCGGGGCGCGCTTCGTCCTCTCCGGGGGCCGCACCTGGGCCTCAGACGTATCCGAGGCCCAGCTCATGGCCGACTACCTGCTGGAGCGCGGCGTGCCCGCGGAGTCCCTCGTGCTGGAGGACGCCTCGACCACCACGCAGGAGAACCTCGAGAACGTCTGCCGGATCATGCGCCAGAGCTTCCCCACGGCGACGCTCCACGTCGTCACGAGCGACTACCACGAGTTCCGCGCAGCCAGCATCGCGCGCGGCCTGGGCGTCGTGGCCTACCCCGAGGCCGCCCCCACGCCGCCCCTGCGCCTGGTGCAGGACTGGCTCAGGGAGGTCCTGCTCGTGCAATCCATGCAGAGGAGGGCCCTCGCCCGCCGCCTCGCGTCTTCGCGCGGGTAGCGGGCGGGGGGTAGAGCGTGTCCTCTCCGCGCGCAGCGGCCGGCACGCCGTCGCCCGGGGCTAGAGCGTGATGTCGGGGTCGAGCGAGCCCGCGCTGCGGCGCATCTCCTGCGCGAGGGCTACATAGGCGTCCGCGCGCTCGCGGGGTATCTCGCCCGTGTGCGCGCGCGCGCGGACCTCGCAGCCGGGCTCGATCGTATGCGTGCAGTCCCGGAAGCGGCACGCCGACGCCGCCTCGGCGACGTCCGGGAAGACCCGCGCCAACCCGCGCTCGTGCCCCACCAGGGGCAGGCTCCTGAGGCCCGGCTCGTCCACGATGACGCCCGCACCGGGCAGGTCCACCATGCGCCGCGCCACCGTCGTGTGCCGGCCGGCGTCGTCTCGCTCGCGGACCCTCCCCACCTCGAGCGCGTCGTGGCCGAGAAGAGCGTTGAGCAGCGTGGACTTGCCCGCGCCGGACTCCCCCAGCACGATGGCGACGGTGCCGCGGGGAACGAGCCCGAGCACGCCCTCGACCCCCCAGCTGACGCCCTGCCCGCGGCAGGCCTCAGCGAGCGCGCGCAGGTCCTCCGCGGAGGCACGCGTCCCGCCCGTCCGCGCGCCGGCCGCCGTCACGGCGAGCGGGCAGTCCTCGCCGAGGGTGCGACGGACCAGCCCGAGGTCCCGCTCGAGCAGCTCGGCGCCGGCCCGGTCGGCCTTCGTCAGCACGACGGCGGCCCGCGCGTGGCAGTCCTCCGCGATCACGGCCGACCGCACGATGCGGTCCAGGTCGAGCTCGCGTCGGCCGAGAGCCTGGGCCACGAGCACGACGTCCACGTTCGCGGCGAGGGTCTGGCGCTTGCCGCGCGACCCTCCCCGCCAGCGCGCGATGTCGCTCTCGCGCGGCAGGACGAACTCGATGACGGCCATGTCGTGGTCGTGGGGCCTGCGCAGGCACACCCAGTCGCCTACGGCGGCGGAGGGCTCGCGCACCACGCCGAAGCGGAAGGAGAACTCCGCCCGCACGATGCCGGAGGCCGTGACCACCGCGGGGAAGGAGCGGTCGAGCCTCACCACGCAGGCGGGCTCGACCTCCCGCACGTCGATGCCCTCCGCCGCGAGCTCGGCCACGTCGAGCGCGAAGGCCTCGCGCTGGGCCTCGCCCATCGAGAGCTTGTCGAAGGGCGGGACGTCGGAGAGCGAGGAAAGGGCCGGCAGGGCCTCTGCGGCCCCACCGGCTCCCTTGTCGTGCGCACGTCCTTGTCCGCGCCCGCCGCGCCCGGCGCGCCCGGCGCCGGCCGCGGCCGCCCCGCGCGGCGCACGCCCCGGCTTGCCGGCGGCGTGGCCCTGCGGGTGCTTGGAGCGCCTGGCCATCTCTGCTACTCCCTGCCCTTCTCGACCGCGCGCATGATGGCCTTGTAGACCTCCATCATCGGGATGATGGAGAAGGCCAGCAGCATGGCGACGCCGTAGTGGAAGAGGTCGAGCTCGGCGAAGCCGAAGGCGTCGGCGAGCACGGGGACCTCGATCACGAGGAAGGTGAGCAGGAGCGACACCGCGAAGGAACCCCAGAGCCACACGTTCTGGCTGTGGAGGCTGAGCAGCGACTGGCGACGGCTCCTCATGTTGAAGGAGTGGAACATCTCGACCATGGAGAGCGTGAGGAACGCCATGGTCATGCCCTCGAGGCCCATCTCGGGGCTGGCGAGGAGCTCGGGGAGGCCGTCGGTCGGGAACTGGGCCTTGAAGCCGATCCAGAAGCTCGCGAGCGTGAGGATGGAGATCAGGACGCCCTGGACCAGGCAGTCGAGCCCCATGCCGCCGGCGAAGATGCCGTCCTGCGAGCTGCGCGGCTTGCGCCTCATGATGCCCGGCTCCTTCTTCTCGGTCGCCATGGCGAGGGCGGGGAGCGAGTCGGTGATGAGGTTGATCCAGAGCAGGTGGGTGGGCTCCAGGATGGTGAAGCCGACGAGGGAGGCAACGAAGACGGAGATGACCTCGGCGAGGTTGGAGGAGAGCAGGAAGGCGATGCACTTGCGGATGTTGTCGTAGATCCTGCGGCCCTCCTCCACCGCGTTGATGATGGTGGCGAAGTTGTCGTCGGCGAGGATCATGTCGGCGACGTTCTTGGTGACGTCGGTGCCGGTGATGCCCATGCCGATGCCGATGTCGGCCTTCTTGATGGAGGGCGCGTCGTTGACGCCGTCGCCGGTCATGGCCGTGACCATGCCCTTCTTGCGCCACATGTCGACGATGCGGCTCTTGTGCTCGGGCTGGACGCGGGCGTAGACGCCGACCTCCTCGATCCTGCGCTCGAACTCCTCGTCGGAGAGCTTGTCGAGGTCGGAGCCGCGCATGGCCTGGGAGCGGTCGGAGATGATGTCGAGGTCCTTGGCGATGGCGACGGCGGTGTCGATGTGGTCGCCGGTGATCATCACGACGCGGATGCCGGCGGAGTGCGCCTCCGCGATGGCGTCCTTGACCTCCGGGCGGACCGGGTCGATCATGCCGGACAGGCCGACGAAGGTGAGGTCGTGCTCGAGCTCGGACGCCTCAAAGGAGCCGGGCTTGGTGGTGCCCCACTCGCGGCGGGCGGAGGCCATGACGCGCAGGGCGTCGTCGGCCATGGCCTTGTTTGCGTCCATGACCTGCTGGCGCAGCTCGTCGGTCATGGGAACGACGGAGCCGTCCTCGCGCAGCATCGTGGTGCAGCGCGCGAGCACCACGTCCGGGCCGCCCTTGGTGTGCTGGACGTACTCGCCGGAGCGGTTCCTCACCACGACCGACATCATCTTGCGGCCGGAGTCGAAGGGCGCCTCGCCCACGCGCGGGTAGGCCTCGGCGAGGTCGGAGGTGGTGTAGCCCATCTTCGCCGCGTCCGCGACGAGGGCGGCCTCGGTCGGCTCGCCCTTCGCCACGCCCTCGACCTCGTCCCACTTGGCGTCGTTGCACAGCGCCATGGTCCTGACGTGAGCCTCGAGGTCCTCGGTCTCGTGGCGGACGACCGTCATCTTGTTCTGCGTGAGGGTGCCCGTCTTGTCCGAGCAGATGACCTGGGTGCAGCCCAGGGTCTCGACGGCGGCGAGCTTGCGGACGATGGCGTTCTTCTGAGACATCTTGGTGACGCCCATGGAGAGCACGATCGTGACGACGGCGACGAGGCCCTCGGGGATGGCCGCCACGGCGAGCGAGACGGCGATCATGAAGGTGTTGAGCACGAGGTTGATGTTGGAGATGAAGCCGGCGCCGTACTTGAGGAAGCCGGTGAGGAAGACGACGACGCTGATGGCGACGACGAGGATGGAGAGCGTCTTGGAGAGCTCGTCGAGCTTCTTCTGGAGCGGGGTCTCCTCGTCCTTGGCCTGGGCGAGGGCTCCGGCGATCTTGCCCATCTCGGTCTGCATGCCCGTGGCGACGACCACGGCGCGGCCGCGGCCGAAGACCACGGTGGAGCCCATGTAGCACATGTTCTTGCGGTCGCCAAGCGGCACGTCGCCCTCGCTGCCCGCGAGGTCGAGGGCCTCTGCCACCTTGGTGACCGGGACGGACTCGCCCGTGAGCGAGGCCTCCTCGATCTTCATCGAGGCGCTCTCGAGGATGCGGCAGTCCGCCGGAACGGCGTCGCCGGCCTCGAGGACCACGACGTCGCCGGGGACGAGCTCGGAGGAGTGGACGGTCAGGTGCTGGCCGCCGCGGATGACCTTGGACTGCGCGGCGGACATCTCCTGGAGGGCGGCGAGGGCCGCGTCCGCCTTGTTCTCCTGCACGACGCCCATGATCGAGTTGAGGATGACGACGAACAGGATGATGACGACATCCGCGTAGTCGCCCGAGCCGCTGGCGGCGCCGATGGCCGCCGAGATGATGGCCGCGACGATCAGCATGATGACCATCGGGTCGAGCATCTGCTGGAAGAAGCGGACGACGAGGGGGGTCTTCTTGGCTTCCGCGAGCTTGTTGGGCCCTAGCTTCTCGAGCCGCGACGCCGCCTCGTCGGGCGTGATGCCGCGTTCGGCGTCGGAGCCCTCCTCCCTCAGCACGTCCTCGGCTGCTGACAGGTACTCTTTCAAGGTGTTTCCTCCCGGGGATTCAGGCGGGGTCCTCCGCCAAGCTCCGCGCCCGGTAGATTGATGCCCGATCATAATTCCCCAGGAGGGGCAAGGGCTCACCAAGGCTGCCATACCAGACGCCTTACGAACCAACCATTATACAGGGGGCCACCCGCGCCGCCGCCCGCGCCACCCTCTCGACGGCATCTCCAAGTCAGCCGCGCGCCCCCGTCCGGATCGCCGGGGGACGCAGGTCCGGGCGAGGCGCCTCTCAAGTTGAGCACCCATCAGGGGTCAACCCCCACATATATTCCGGTGCGGTTCACGGGCGCCCGGGGGGCGCTAAACTACAGGTATCTGGTCAGTAGGTGTGGCGAGGGCTACACGAATGCACGGGGAAGGACGAACATGAAGATTCTCTTCTACGGCACCGCCAGCTACGACAAGGACTCCTTCTCGAGAGAGCTCCCGGACTACCCGGGGATCTCGGTCGACTTCATCGAGACGAACCTGACTCCCATGACCGCCGCCCTCGCCCGTGGCTACGACGCCGTCTGCGCCTTCGTGAACGCTGACGTCCACGCCATGACGCTCGAGATCCTCGCCGGCTTCGGCGTCAAGCTCGTCCTCATGCGCTGCGCCGGCTTCGACGCCGTCGACGTCGACATGGCCAAGGAGCTCGGGCTGAAGGTCACCCGCGTCCCGGCCTACTCCCCCGAGGCGATCGCCGAGCACGCCATGGCGCTCGGCCTGTGCGCCAACCGCCGCATCCACAAGGGCTACATCCGCGTGCGCGAGAACAACTTCGCGCTCGACGGCCTGGTCGGCGAGACCCTTCACGGCAAGACCGCGGGCATCATCGGCACCGGCCGCATCGGCGCCGCCCTCTGCCGCATCTGCAAGGGCTTCGGCATGACCGTCCTCGGCTCCGACCTCTACCCCAACCAGAAGCTCGTGGACGAGGAGCACGTGGTCGACGAGTACGTCACTTACGACGAGCTCTACGCCCGCGCGGACTTCATCAGCCTCCACGCCTTCCTCAACGAGGAGAGCTACCACATGATCAACGACGAGTCCATCGCCAAGATGAAGGACGGCGTCATCTTCGTGAACACCGGCCGCGGCGGCCTCGTCGACACCCAGGCCCTCATCCGCGGCGTCCTCTCCGGCAAGATCGGCGCCGCCGGCCTGGACGTCTACGAGGAGGAGAACGCCAACGTCTACCAGAACCGCGCGGGCGAGGTCATCGACTCCATCACCGCGCGCCTGTGCTCCTTCCCCAACGTCGTGATGACGAGCCACCAGGCCTTCTTCACCAGGGAGGCCCTGAGCGAGATCGCGCGCGTCACGCTCGACAACGCGCAGCACTTCGCCAGGGGCGAGGAGTTCATCCCCCGCTCGCAGGTCTGCTAGGAAGCGCGCCGGGCTTGGGGCGTGCCCGGCGCGCGCCCCAAGCCCGAACCCTGGGCCGTCGCCAAAAGTCAGATGATTGATGTCATAAGATTGGGATAATGTCAATAAATATTTTGTAGACGTCCGTATTTTCTGTTATACGGTATCATCAGTTCGGGCATACACGGGACGAACCCATAAGCGTCTCTGCACCGATAAGCTGCCCGACGGACGTCCGTCGGGCAGCTCCTTGATAGGAGGAACCCAAGTATGGTCAACAAGAGGACTAAGATCGTCTGCACCATGGGCCCGGCCACGGAGGACGACGACGTTCTGCGCAAGCTCATCGAGTCCGGCATGAACGTCGCCCGCTTCAACTTCAGCCACGGCTCCCACGACTACCACCGCAACAACATCGACCGCGTCCGCCGCATCTCCAAGGAGCTCGGCACGTACGTGGCCATCATGCTCGACACCAAGGGCCCCGAGATCCGCACCGGCCTGCTCAAGGACCACGAGAAGGTCACCCTCGCCACCGGCCAAGACGTCGTGATCACCACCGACGAGGTCGAGGGCACCTCCGAGCGCTTCTCGCTCGACTATGCGAACCTCCCCAACGAGGTGACCAAGGGCTCCATCATCCTCATCGACGACGGCCTCCTCGGCTTCGAGGTCGACCACGTCGAGGGCAACGACATCCACTGCACCTGCACCAACGGCGGCGAGCTCGGCGAGAGGAAGGGCGTCAACGTCCCCAACGTAGAGGTCGGCCTGCCCTCCGTCACCGAGCAGGACCGCGCCGACATCATGTTCGGCTGCGAGCTGGGCATCGACGCGATCGCCGCGTCCTTCATCCGCAACGGCGCCGCCGTCGACGAGATCCGCCACATCTGCCGCGAGATGGGCGAGGGCAACGTCCTCATCTTCCCCAAGATCGAGAGCGCCATGGGCGTCAGGAACTTCGACGAGATCCTCGAGCACTCCGACGGCATCATGGTCGCCCGCGGCGACCTCGGCGTGGAGATCCCGGCCGAGCAGGTCCCGCACGTCCAGAAGACCATCATCCACAAGTGCAACGACTCCTACAAGCCGGTCATCACCGCCACGCAGATGCTCGACTCGATGATCCGCAACCCGCGCCCGACGCGCGCCGAGGTCAACGACGTCGCCAACGCCATCTACGACGGTACCGACTGCGTGATGCTCTCCGGCGAGTCCGCCGCCGGCAAGTACCCCGTGGAGGCCGTCCGCACGATGGCCGCCATCGCGACCGAGACCGAGCGCTACCTCAAGGAGCGCCACCAGTACCACGACCGCGGCGGCATCAAGAACGTCAACGGCTCCGTGGGCTTCGCCGCCGTCACCATGGCTAACCGCGTGGGCGCCAAGTGCATCCTCGCACCCACCCACTCCGGCCGCACCGCGCGCCTGATCGCCACCTTCCGCCCGAGCCTGCCCGTCTACGCCATGTCCCCCAGCGAGGTCGCGCTGCGTCGCACTTGCTTCTACTGGGGCGTCGAGGGCCTCAAGACGTCCGAGCAAGGCAACCTCTCCGACACCTGCTACAACGCGCTGATGGTCGCCAAGGAGAACGGCGTCGTCGACGCGGGCGACCTCGTGGTCATCACCGCCGGCGACCCGCACACCTCGCCGTCGCAGGGGGACTACACCACGTCCACCAACATGGCGATGATCGCCCAGGTCCAGTAGGGACCGAGGCCGGCAGCCCCGGCAGGAGACGAGCCTCCAGCCGGACACGCGGGGCCGATAAGGACGCGCGCGTCGCGCGCACGAAACAGGAGGGGCGCCCAGGCTCTGCCCGGGCGCCCCTCCCCTCTCGAGGACCGGTCCTTCTCGCCGCGAGACCGGCGAGGGCCCCGCTAGCGCTCGCAGAGCCAGTAGGCGCACGAGAACGCGCCCAGCTCCGAGCCCGCGCCGAAGTCGTGGTCCGAGCCGTCGATGAGGTCGACGGCCCTGCCGCAGCCGGCGTCGAAGTGCAGGGTGACGGGCTCGGGGGCGGCGTTCACCGCGACGATGACGCGACGGCCCCCCGCCGCGCGCTGGAACACCAGCTGCTGGGGCTGGCAGAGCAGCTCGTGGTAGTCTCCCTCGCAGAGGGCCTCGGCGCCCTCGCTCGCCAGGCGCGCGTCGGCAAGGGCAGAGATCCACTCCGTGAGGTCGTTCCACTCGGGAGCGTCGAGGGCGGGCCTCAGCTCGTGGTCGCCGAAGCGCTGCTCCCCCTCGATGCCCCACTCGCTGCCGTAGTAGACGCACGGGACGCCGCACATGCCGAAGAGCAGGCCGTAGAGCGGGCGCAGCTGGCGTTTGTCGGAGAGCTGCGTCGCGATCCTCGGCACGTCGTGGTTGTCCACGAAGTCGAGCAGGTGCCTGCCCGTGTAGAGGTCCCAGGGCTTGTCGCCGCTCTGGCGCTCCAGGGCGTAGGCGATCTCGTGCATGTTGGCGGAGTTCATCGAGCTCCACAGGCCCTTGTAGGCCTCGTAGTTGTAGACGGAGTCGCAGGCGTTGTCGTTCATCCAGCGGTTGTAGTCGCCGAACATGGTCTCCCCGACAAGGACGAACTTCTCCTTGCGCTTGTCCGTCAGCTCGTTGGCGACGCTGCGCAGGTAGCCGAGGAAGCCGAGGTCGAGGCAGTAGGCCACGTCGAGGCGCAGGCCGTCCACGTCGAAGTCCGCCTCCCAGCCGCGCACCACGTCGGCGAGGTAGGCGTTGAGCTCGAGGTTTTGGTGGTTGAGCTTCACGAGGTAGGGCACGCCAGCCCAGGTCTCGTAGCCGAAGCCGTCGCCGTACTCGTCGTCGGCGCCCCAGTCGATGTTGAACCAGCCGGCGTAGCGGCTCTGCTGACGCTTCTCGAGGACGTCCTGGAAGGCCCAGAAGCCCCTGCCCACGTGGTTGAAGACCGCATCGAGGATCACGCGGACGCCCGCCTCGTGGAAGGCGCCGACCACGGCGCGCAGGTCTTCGTTGGTGCCCAGGCGCGCGTCCACCTTGGTGTAGTCGCGCGTGTCGTAGCCGTGCGCGTCGCTCTCGAAGACGGGGTTCAGCATCACGCAGTTGGCGCCGAGCCGGCGCACGTGCTCCACCCAGCCGTCGTCTGCGAGCTTGAGCAGGCGGTGCTCGTCGTGGTTGGTGGCGCCCTCGTCAGACCCGTCGTTCCTCCAGGGCGCGCCGGTGAGGCCGAGCGGGTAGATCTGGTACATGAAGCAGCCGTCGTACCAGTTGTCGGCCGTGAGCCAGGGCTGCTCCTGCGGAGCGCGCGGCTTGCGCACCCGCTTGGGGACCCCGCGGGAGAGACCGATCTTGCCCACCTCGCTCCTGCTGGGGTCGACCGCCTCCTCGAGGCGGTGCAGCAGGCCGAACTCGTCGCAGACGTCGAGCACCGTGCCCACGCTCACCGAGGCGTCTCCGCGCTCGACGCGGGAGATGGTGTCGCGCGAGACGCCCACGTCGCCCGCGAGCTCGTCCGCCGTCATGCCCGAGATGGCGCGCCAGGCCTTGAGGCTCCCGCCGATCCGCTGCATGGAGCCGATGGTGTTCTCCTTCGCCATGAGCTTCTCCTTACGCCTGAGATATCCGACGTTCACTTTTTACCACAGGATATGTCAGATGCAAGAAGAATTCCATCGGCGCGCGAAGAGGGCCTGTGGCGCCGCCAGGACAGGCCGTAGCTAGGGCGGGGCCTGACGGCGTCCTAGGCTAGAGCACCTTGCTCAGGAAGCTCTTGGTGCGCTCGTTTCGGGGGTGGTGCATGACCTGCTCGGGGTCGCCCTGCTCGACGATCACGCCGCCGTCGATGAAGATGACGCGGTCGGCCACGTCGTGCGCGAAGCCCATCTCGTGGGTCACGATCACCATGGTCATGCCGTCGTCGGCGAGCTCGCGCATGACGTCGAGGACCTCATGGACCATCTCGGGGTCCAGGGCGCTCGTCGGCTCGTCGAACAGCATGATGTCGGGCTGCATGGCGAGGGCGCGCGCGATGGCCACGCGCTGCTGCTGGCCGCCGGAGAGGGAGCGCGGCATGGCGTCGGCCTTGTCGGCCATACCCACGCGGGCGAGCAGGTCCATGGCGACCTTGTCCGCCTCCGCCTGGCCCATGAGCTTGAGCTGCACGGGGGCGTAGGTGAGGTTCTCGCGCACGCTGTAGTGCGGGAAGAGGTTGAACTGCTGGAACACCATGCCGAGGTGGCGACGGATGCGGTCGACGTCCGCGCCCGGGGCGCAGATGCTCTCGCCGTCGATGACGATGTCGCCGGAGGTGGGCTCCTCGAGGCGGTTGATGCAGCGCAGCATGGTCGACTTGCCGGAGCCGGACGGGCCGATCACGCAGACGACCTCGCCCGGCTCGACGTCCAGGTCGATGCCGCTCAGCACCTCGTTGTCGCCGAAGCTCTTGCGCAGGCCCGTGATGCGAATCTTGGGCTGGCCCGCCTTGTCGCCCGTCGCAGGCGCGCCCGCCGGCGTGGTGGCGCCCTTCGTGGTCTTGTCGTCCATCTAGGCACGCATCCTTTTCTCGACGGTCCTCGAGACGAGCATGAGGACGCTGGTGATCAGGAGGAAGACGACGGCGACCCAGGTGTAGGTCGCGAACGACTCCATGGTCCTGCCGACGTAGATCCTCGCCTGGTACATGATCTCGCCGAGGCCGATGGCGTAGAGGATCGTCGAGTCCTTGAGCGTGATGATGCACTGGTTCACGAGGGAGGGCAGGCAGATGCGCACCGCCTGGGGCAGGATGATCTTGCGCATCGAGGTGGCGTAGCTCACGCCGAGGCTGCGGGAGGCCTCCATCTGGCCCTTGGGCACGGCCTCGATGGACCCGCGGAATATCTCGGAGATGTAGGCGCCCGCGTTGAGCGTCAGGGTGAGGATCGAGGCGGTGAGAACGCTCACGCGGAACTCGGTCGCGCCGAGGAGCTGGAAGAGCTGCGGGAGGGCGAAGTAGACGTAGAACGCCTGGACGAGCATCGGCGTACCGCGGATGATCCAGATGTAGAACTTGGCGATGCCCCTCAGGACCTTCAGGTGCGAGAGGTGCATGAGACAGACGAGGATGCCCAGGACCATCGCTATCACGAGCGACAGGACGGTCACGTACAGGGTGGTGCCGAGGCCGCTGGCGAGCATCGGCCCCACCCCCTGCAGGGTCTGAATCAGGCTTTCGGGGTTCAAACGTCCCTCCCTCCAGAGTCAGGCCGCGAGCGGCCCGCGCCTCGCCCCTAGGCGAGGTACTTGTTCACGATCTTCTCGTAGTCCCCGGAGCTCTTGAGCTCCTTGAGGCCCTTGTCGAACGCCTCGAGGAGGTCCTGGTTCTGGCCCTTCATGACCGCGAAGCCGTACGGCGTGGAGTAGTTCTCCTTCTCCTCGGTCACGATCTTGAGCCCGTTGCCCTGCTGGATGCCGTAGGACATGACGGGGTAGTCCTCGAAGCAGGCGACGGAGTTGCCGGTGAGGACGTCCTGGTACATGATCGAGGAGTCGTCGAAGTAGGTCAGCGTGAAGCCGTACTTGGAGGAGAGGTCCTCCGCGCAGGAGGCGCCCTGCGTGCCGGTCTTGGCCGCCACGGTCTTGCCGCCGAGGTCGTCGTAGCCGGCGACGGAGCTGCCGTCCTTGACCGCCATGCAGACGTAGGAGTCGTAGTAGGCGTCCGAGAAGTCGTACTTCTTCTTGCGCTCGTCGGTGATCGACATGCCCGCGATGACGGCGTCAGCCTGGCCGCTCTCGAGCGCGGCGACCGCGGCGTCGAAGCCGAGGGACTGCAGGTCGTACTTGAAGCCCTCCTTCTCCGCGCAGGCGGCGAGGATGTCGACGTCGATGCCGACGAACTTGCCGGAGTCGTCCGTGAACTCGAACGGGGCAAACGTGGTGTCGGTGGCGACGACGTAGGAGGCCTTCGAGAAGCCGCCGTTGCCGGAGCCGCCCGAGGCACTGGTGCCGCCGCAGCCGACGAGGCCGAGGCTGGCCACCGCCGTGGCACCGCCGACGAGTCCGAGGAAGTTGCGCCGGGTGATGGAGTTGCTCATGTTGTTTCCCCCTTGCGGTCTCATGCGAGGTTTCCATGGTCGGAGGGCTGGTGCCGCGCGCCGGGAGGCGGCCCGAGGCAAGCGTCCACCCCGCCCGATGGATGGTACATTCCATGATTGCCGCCCAACGTTTCGTACCTGTGATTAACCGTTTACATTTCATTAAGAAATGTGACTTGTATCGGCCTTCACCTGCACAAAGGAAAGGTCCGGCGTGCGAGAAGGCAGAGGGCGGCCACAGGTGCCGTCTCTTTATATGCATGTCCATGCATACGTCCACAGCTCCTCCACAAGGGCGCGCCTCGCGTCCCGCCCGGCGGGCGCCAGGCGGGACGCTCCCCCGCGCCGGCGTGCCCCTGAGGGACGCGCTACCATGGGAGGTCTGAAAGGCGGACAAGGACGACGGGCAGAGGGGGCGCACGCGACCGTTAGGCGACGCGCCCGCGTTGGAGGCTTAACGGCATGGCAGAGGGCACGGCGGCGGGAGGGGGACGGCACGGGGCCTCGGCCTCGCGCCAGATCGACATGACGCGGGGCTCCCTCGCGGACAAGGTCCTGCTCTTCGCCGTCCCCGTCGCCGTGACGGCCATGCTGCAGCAGCTCTACAACGTGGCGGACGTCGCCGTCACGGGCCGGTTCGTGAGCGCCGAGGCCATGGCCGCCGTCGGCTGCAACGCCTCGGTCGTCTCGCTGCTCGTCTCGCTCTTCCAGGGCATCTCCCTCGGGGCCAACGTGACCATCGCCACCGCCATCGGCGCCGAGGAGCCGGACCGCGCGCACCGCGCCGTCCACACGTCCCTCGTCTTCGCCCTCGCCGGCGGCGTCATCCTCGCCGTCCTTGCGGAGCTCCTCTCGGCGCCGACCCTCACGCTGCTCGGCGTACCCGACGACATCTTCGACATGGCCCTCGCCTACCTCAGGGTCTACGTGGCGGGCCTGCCCGTCGTCTTCCTCTACGACTTCGAGGCGGCCGTCTTCCGCAGCGTGGGCGACACGCTCACGCCGCTTCGGACCCTCGTGGTATCGAGCGGCGCGAACATCGCGCTCGACCTCCTCGTGACCCGCGTGCTCGGCTGGGGTCCGGCCGGCGTCGCGCTGACGACCGTGGCCGCGACCGCCGTGGCCGCCGCCATCCTCTTCGCCCGACTCCTGCGCGCCGGCAAGGCCATCCGCGTCACCATATCCGACCTGCGCGTGGACCGCTGGGCGCTCAAGGAGATCCTCAAGGTGGGGCTTCCCGCCGGCGTCCAGAGCGCGTTCTTCTCCATCGCGAACGTGGTGATCCAGGGCGCCATCAACAGCCTGGGGCAGACCGTCATCGCGGCGAGCTCGGCCGGCGCGAGCATCGAGTCGCTCACCTACTTCGTCTACAACTCCTTCGGCCAGGCCTGCACCACCTTCGTGGGTCAGAACCACGGGGCGAGAAGGCCCGACCGCTGTCGCAGGGCGCTCGGGGTCTGCCTGCTCGAGTGCCTGGCTGCGGGCGGCGTCGTCATCGCGCTGGTGCTCGGCTTCGGCCACCAGCTGATCGCCTTCTTCGACCCCGACCCCGCCGTCGTGCGGGAGGGCTACGTCCGCCTGCAGTTCGTGATCGGCGCCCAGGTCTTCTGCGCCTTCAACGAGAACTTCTCGGGCTACCTGCGCGGGTACGGCATGTCGCTCCTGCCGGCCGCCCTCACCGTCTTCAGCATCGTGATCCTGCGCCTCGCCTACGTCGCGGTCGTGTTCGCGCACGACCCCACCTTCCCCTGCCTGCTCGCGGTCTACCCCGTGAGCCTCGGCGTCAACGCGGCGGGTCTCGTGCTGCTCTACCTCGCGGTGGGCCGCGGCCTCGGCGAGGGCGCGGCGGCCACGCGCTAGGCCCGGGCAGGCGGCGCCGGCCGAGAAGGACGCGGGGCCGCCGGCGCGGGTCTCCCCACGCAGGCGGCCCCGGCCCACATCATGCAAGGCGGGCGCACCTGGGGCGCCCGCCCGTCGCGCTTCCTAGCGGGCGACCCTCACGCGGTCGTCGACGTTCTCCCCGGCCTTGTCGCCCGCGGGCGCCACGATGCCGCCGAAGGGCATCTCGGCGACGAGCGTCCAACTCTCGGGTACGGAGAAGAGCTCGCGCACCGCGCCGTCGATCACGGGGTTGTAGTGCTGGACGTTGGCGCCGATGCCGAGGTCCCTCAGGCCCGCCCAGACGGAGAACTGCAGCATACCGTTGGCCTGCTGGGCCCAGACGGGGAAGTTCTGAGCGTAGGCGGCGAACTGCTTCTGCAGCCCGCTCACGACGTCCTCATCCACGAAGTAGAGCACGGTGCCGGCGGCAGCCTTGAAGCCGTCGATCTTCTCGCGCGCGACCTTGCCGCCGAACGCGTCGAAGACGGCGTCCCAGAGCTGGTCCTGCTTCTCGCCGAGGGCGACGACGACGCGCTGGCTGCGCATGTTGAAGGCGTCGGGCACGAGCTCGACGATGCGCTTGACGTCGGCGACGACGCGCTCCTCGGGGACGGGCAGCTCCTTGTTGAGGGCGTAGACGGAGCGCCTCTGCTCCAGGGATTCGATGATTGCCATGGTCGTTCCTCTCTCTTCGCTGCTTCTCGTTGTTCTCCGCCATCCTCGCCGATTGGCCTCGGACGCGTTGCGGGCGCCCTGCGGATGGGTTTGCTATACCCGGACCAAGACCGTCTCACACGCCGAACGCGTAGCTCGTCATGGAGACGGCGCCGAGGTCGCAGACGTCGTTCAGGACCTCGGGTACCTCGCCCTCGGTCGCGCCGAGCACGTACTCGAGCGGCAGGAAGTGCTCGGGGGTCGGGGCGGCCCTCTTGTAGTCGGCAAGCTCGTCGGCGTGGAGGAGGCGCTCGTCGTCGCGGGAGAGCACGAGGTCGCGGACAGCGCCGTCGAACCTGCGCGCCCAGTCGTAGCCCTCCTCCGGCATGCCCCAGTTCACGCGGTAGAGGTTGTGCACGACGTTGCCGCTCGCAAGCAGCAGGTACCCCTCGTCGCGCAGCGCGGCGAGACGGCGCCCGGCCTCGTAGGAGGCGGCAAGCCCTGCGGCCCTGCTCACGGAGAGCTGCACCACGGGCACATCCGCCTTGGGGAAGAGGTGGCAGAGCGTGGTCCACGCGCCGTGGTCGATGCCCCAGGAGCGCTCCACGTCCTCCTCGACCGCAAAGCCCTCCCCCGCCAGCCCGAGCACGCGCCGGCCCAGCTCGGGGCTGCCCTTCACGGGGTATTTGAAGTCATAGAGCTCCTGGGGGAAGCCGTACATGTCATAGACCTGCTCGGGCTCCTCCTCGGTCTGGACGAGCCAGCCCGGGGTGAACCAGTGCGCGGAGACCATCAGCGCGGCCTTGGGCCTGCCGTGGCGCTCGACGATCCTCTCCCCCAGGCGCGTGAGCGCCCTCGTCCTGTCGCTCTCCTCCAAGGCGAGCATGGGGCTGCCGTGCCCCATGAACACCGCAGGCATCCTGTCCGCCACCGTGCCCCCCTCTCACGTGCGCCCGCATGAGGTATTGAATCGATACTTAGTACACTTAGAATTGTGACAGGGACCGACGGCGGCGCAAGAGCAATCTTTCGCCATACCTAGTACCCTTGAGGAAACCAAGCGAGAAGGACGGGGGGTGCCGCGAGGTGCGCGATGGGAAGGTGGCCGGGTCGTCGGCCGCGAACGTGGGGGAGCCGCAGGGCGAGAGCGACTTCGGCGCGGGGGCGGTCCTGGGGCTCGAGCGCCGCGCGGGCGTGGAGGCAGACCCGTCCGGGGCGCCCTGCCCCTTCGTCACGGCGCAGCAGCTCCTGCAGGGCAAGTGGTCCATCCTCGTGCTGCACCACCTCGCGGACGGCCCGCTGCGCTTCAACCAGCTCCGCAGGCGCCTGCCGCAGCTCACGGCCGCCACGCTGACGAGCCAGCTGCGCTACCTCGAGGGGCACGGCATGGTGCGGCGCCAGATCTTCCCCGAGGTGCCGCCGAGGGTCGAGTACTCCCTCACGGATCTGGGCGAGTCCTTCAAGCCCGTGCTCGACCAGATCCAGGCATGGGGCGCTCGCTACCTCGAGCGGCGCCAGTCCGCAGAAGCCGACGACGGACGGGGCTAGCACCGGGCCGGCCTCGCGGCGAGCCATCGCGGCCACAGCCAGGCTACGTGCGGCGTAGCCTGGCGAAAGCAGGTGCGCGCCCGCCCCGGAAGGTCCGGGGTGGGCGCGCACCGTCGCCGCTGCCGCCACGGGCGCGGCTATGCGCAATGCCGGCTACATCGCCATCGTCGTGGTCGGGACGTAGGTGCGTGCCTGGTACTTGGCGTCCAGGGAGAACAGGCCCTGCGGCGTGGAGCCGAAGATCTTGTAGTCCTGGATCATGTCCTTGGCGTTGGTCTCCTCCTCGCCCTGCTCCTTCACGAACCAGTCGAGCAGCTGCATGGTGCGGAAGTCGTGGATGGCGTAGGCGGCGGCGTAGCAGTCGTTGATGAGGCTCGTCACGTACTGCTCGTGCTCGAGGCCGGCCTCGAGCGGCTCGAGGTCGTTCGTGAAGGTCTTGTCCGGCTTGTCGATGGCCTCCATCGTGGGCTTGAAGTCGTTGTCGAGCAGGTAGCGGCGGAGGATCTTGGCGTGGTCGACCTCCTCCTGGACCTGGATCGTGTACCAGTTGGCGTAGCCCTTGAGGCCGCGGTCGTCGTAGTAGTCGGCGAAGGTCTGGTAGAGGTAGGCGGAGTAGAGCTCCTTGTTGATCTGCGTGTTCAAGATCTCGGAGACCGACTTGTCGAGTGCCATGGAGACACTCCTTTCCGCATCGCGCGCGATGCCGTCGCCATTAGATGACGCCACCCATCATAGCAACGCGACGCGCTCTCGGCGGCCGCCCGGACCCCGACGCACCCGGCTCCGCAGACCCGACACGCGCCCACATGCGAGCCCGCGCCCTCCGGCGCCCGGCGCTACCCCTCGCGCACGGTCTCGTTGGAGATGACGCAGCGGTTGGCCGGCAGCCAGACGCTGCCCCACTCGAAGGGCGTGCCGTCGGCGAGGCGCACGAGCTGGTCGAGGTCGAGCACCGGCGCCCCCTCGTCGCACTCGAGCCACTGGCCGCGGCGCTTGCCCGCCGTGCGGGCGCTGTAGACCATCTCGCTCCTGCCGATGGCCTGCCCGCTCGTGCGCTCTGCCGCCGCGAACAGCCCCTCGCGCGAGAAGTCCGCGTCCTCGATGCCGGGGCAGGCGCGCAGGTTGAGGTGGCTCTCGATGAACATCACCGGGTGGTGGTAGGCGTAGCGGACGCGCGCGAGGTAGAGGTAGTCCTCCCCCTCCTCGATCCCCAGGTTCTCCGCGCAGGCGAGGTTGGCCCGCTCCACGCGCTCCTCCACGACGCGGGTCTCGAACTCTATGCCCTGGGCGCTCATGGACTCGGCGAAGGAGAGCAGCCGGTTGGAACTGGGCCGCGCGATCAGCGGCTGCGTGACGAAGGTGCCGCGGCCGCGCTGCTGCACGAGGAGCCCCTCGTCGACCAGCTTGCGGATGCCCTTCTGCACCGTGCCGCGCGAGAGCCCCAGCATGCTCATGAGCTCGTGCTCGGAGGGGATGGGCGCGTCGACCCCCCACTCCTTGGAGTAGATCTTCTCGCGGACGTAGTCGGAGACCTGCACGTAGAGCAGGGACCCGGCCCTCTTCTCGAGCTTGGGCATCATCGTTCCTTCTGGGCGCCGTCGTGGCGCGGTGGAGCGGACAGGGCTTGTGCGGCGCCGCGAGGCTCGGCCTCGGGCGCGTGGGCGGCGGACGGGGCGGAGACGGCCCCGGGCGGGGCGGGCACCAGCACGGGCGTGGGCACGACCTCGTCCGCGAAGGGCACCTCGAGGCCGCGCGCCTGCAGCCTGGCGTCGGACTCGGCGCCCCTGCGCTCGGCGTCCGCCACGGCGATGAGGGCCTCCTGCGCGTCGAGCGCGCGGTAGCCCGGAATCGCCCGCCTCATGCCGGGCGCCGTGGAGCCCGAGTGCGCGTGCGCGATCAGCCCGGCCGCGATGGCCTCGTCCACCAGGTCGAAGGTGCGCGAGAAGAACTCGGGCGTGAGGAGGCTGTAGGTGGGCGTGCCCACGACGTGGCGCTCGTCGTTGGCGCGCACGATCCCGCAGGCGACCCGCGCGGCGGCCCTAGCGTCTGCAGCGGCGACCGCGTACTGCGGGAACCCCGCCGCCTGGTCGACCAGCCCCGAGTTCGCCTCGGGCACGCTCGAGATCTCGAGCGTGCGACCGAACAGGTCAAAGTCCCCCTGCTTGCGGACGCGCGTCTCGTTTCCGGGCCTCACGCCGATCGCGTCGATGAACCTGCGCGTCTCCCGGTTGTAGATGTGGTCCGCCACGAGGTGGGCCCAGGCGCCGAGCGTGACGTCCGAGGCGTCCCTGCCATCCACGTAGATCCCCGCGAAGTAGCTGAAGTGAGGCGTGGGGATGAAGGCGGGGTCGGCGAAGTGGGTCGTGCGGTAGCGGATCTTGTGGCTGACGTCGGGGACCATGTAGCCCACGTAGACGTCGGGCAGGAGGTTGCCGAAGAGGAAGGCGTTGGCGTCGCGGACCCCGAGGGCCTCGGCGCCGTGCTCGTCCAGGAGCCGCTCGACGTGGGCTGTGTGGATGTTCCAGCTCGGCACGGCACGCTCCCTCCGGATCTGAGGACGCGACCCGCTCGGCATCGTCCCTGACGGCACTACGTCCCAGAATCATATCAGTCGAACAAATCGTTCGCTTGTGAGAACAACTCGGGCCGGCCGACCATGAGGGGAGGAGGCCGCCCGAAGGCGACCCCCTCCCCTCGCACGCGCTCCGTCCGGCCCCTCGGGCGCCGGCGACCCTGGCGCCGGGGTCTCCGGCCCCGTCGGAGCCGCTAGCCGCGGACCTCGCCGCCGGTGGACTTCATGACCTTCTGCACCAGCTTGTCGTGGGCCTTCTCGACCTCCTCGGAGGTGAGGGTGTGGTCCGCCGCGCGGTACTCGAGCGAGAAGGCCATCGACTTCTTGCCCTCGCCCACGCGCGCCGGGTCGCGGTAGACGTCGAAGAGGCGGACCGACGAGAGCAGCTTGCCGCCGGCGCTCCTGATGCGCTGCATGACCTGCTCGGCCGTCATCGACTCGTCCACGACGAGCGCCAGGTCTACCGAGACGCCCGGCAGCGTCGGCACGTCCTGGTAGGGCAGCTCGCGCCTGGCCTTGCGCAGCAGCGCGTCGACGGAGAGCTCGAAGGCGACGACGGGCTCGTCGATGTCGAAGGCCTTGAGGGACATGGGGTGGACGTTGCCGACCCAGCCCAGGAGGGCGCCGTCGGCCAGGACCTCAGCCGCCTGGCCGGGCTGCAGCCACGGGTAGGCCTTGGCGTCGGCCACGCGGAAGCGGACCTTGGTCAGGCGCAGGGCCTCGAGCAGGGTCTCCACGACGCCCTTCGCGTCGAAGAAGTCGAGCCTCCCGAACTTGCGGTTCCACTGGTCGTCGTCCCAGGCGCCGCACATGACGCCCGCCACGTAGGTGGGCTCGTCCGGCTGGCTCCTGTGCTCGTGGCCGAAGAAGAGGCGGCCGACCTCGTAGAGGTGGACGTTCCCCACGCCGTGGTCGAGGTTGTAGGCAACCGAGCGCAAAAGGCCGGGGAGAAGGTCGCGGCGCATCTCGCCCTGGTCGGCCACGAGCGGGTGCATGATCTTGACGGGGACACCCCTGCCCTCGTCCGGCACGCCGAGGCGCTCGAGGTCGCGCGGGTCGGCGAAGTTGTAGGTCATCGTCTCGGAGAGGCCGGCGGCGCGCAGGGTGCGGCCGACCAGGCGCAGGCGCTGCTGCTCGACGGTGAGGCCGCCGGCGTGGTTGCGCGCCGCGGGCAGCGTCGGCTCCACGTCGCCCTCGCCCCACAGGCGCAGGACCTCCTCGACGAGGTCGCACTCGCGCGTGAGGTCGGGACGGGAGGTGGGGGCCACGACCTCGAGGGCGGCGTGCTCGTCCGCGCCCTCCGCGACCTCGCAGCCGAGGCGGCGCAGGCGCCCGACCATGAACGAGGTCTCGATCGGGGCGCCCGAGAGGGCGCGCACGCGGTCGGGGCGCAGGGAGACCCTGGCCGGCACGGCCGGCACGGGGTACTCGTCGACCATGCCCTCGCACACCGTGGCGCCGCAGCACTGCTCGAAGAGGGCGGCCGCCACGTCGGAGACGGTGGCGCAGCCGGCGGCGTCGACCTGGCGCTCGTAGCGGATCGAGGCCTCGCTCATGAGGTCGAGGTTGCGGCTCGTGCGGCTGATGTGGCCCGGCTCGAAGACGGCGCTCTCGAGGAGGACGTCGACGGTGCCTTCGTCGATCTCGGAGTCGAGGCCGCCCATCACGCCCGCGAGCGCCACGGGCTCACTGCCGTCGTCGGTGATGACGACCATGTCGGGCGTGAGCGCGCGGTCCTTGCCGTCCAGCGTGGTCACGTGCTCGCCCTCGTGCGCAGCCCTCACCACGACGTGGCGCCTCCCGTCGCGTTCGGAGAGCTTGCGCAGGTCGAAGGCGTGCAGAGGCTGGCCGGTGAGGTACATCACGTAGTTGGTCACGTCGACGACGTTGTTGATGGGGCGGCTGCCCGCAGCGATGACGCGGCGCGCGAGCCACTCGGGGCTGGGGCCGATCTTCACGCCGCGCACGACGCGCGCCGTGTAGCGCTGGCAGAGCGAGGCGTCGTCGATGGTGACGTCGACGAGGTCCGCCGTGCGCACGGAGGGGTCCTCGTGGGCGATCCGCGGCAGCTCGACGTGGGCGTCCTCGTCGAGGACGGCCGCGACCTCGGTGGCCATGCCCACCATGGACAGGCAGTCCGGGCGGTTGGGGGTGATCTCGCAGTCGATCACGGTGTCGGAGCTGCCGAGGTAGTCCGTGTAGTCCATGCCCACCGGGGCGTCCTTGGGCAGAATGATGATGCCGTCGTGGTCGTTGCCCATGCCGAGCTCGCGCTCCGAGCAGTTCATGCCGAACGACTCGACGCCGCGCAGCTTCGACTTCTTGATCTTCACGCCGCCGGGCAGCACCGCCCCCACGAGCGCGGTGACGATGTGGTCGCCGGCCTCGAAGTTCTGGGCGCCGCAGACGATCTGCAGCGGCTCGGGGGCGCCGTCGGCGCCGAGGTTGCGCTCGCCCACGTCGACCTTGCACAGCCACATGTGGTCGGAGTCGGGGTGGCGCTCCTTGGAGACCACCCGGGCGGTGACCACGTTGGCGAGGTCCGCCCCCACCCTCTCGACGGACTCGACCTCGGTGCCGGTGCGCACGAACTCCGCGACCAGGTCCTTGGGGTCGTCGGGCACGTCGACCATCGTCTTGAGCCACTCGTATGAAACGCGCATGTCCACATCTGCCTTTCTCGCGCGCCGCGCGCGCGGGTCATCTGTCTCGCCTGGGCTAGAACTGCTTCAGGAAGCGCATGTCGCCGGTCATGAGCATGCGCAGGTCGGGCAGGTCGTAGCGCAGCGCCGCGACGCGCTCCAGGCCGATGCCGAACGCGAAGCCGGAGTACTTCTCGGGGTCGATGCCCACGTACCCGAAGACGTTGGGGTCGACCATGCCGCAGCCCAGGATCTCGAGCCAGCCCGTGCCCTTGCAGAAGCGGCAGCCCTTGCCGTGGCAGACGCCGCAGGAGACGTCGACCTCGCAGCTGGGCTCCGTGAAGGGGAAGAAGTGCGGGCGGTAGCGCGTGGCGCGGTCCTTGCCGAACATCTCGCGGGTGAAGTAGTCGAGCGTGCCCTTGAGGTCGCCAAAGGTGATGCCCTCGTCGACCACGAGGCCCTCCATCTGCGTGAACTGCGGCAGGTGGTTGGCGTCGGGGGTGTCGGGGCGGAAGACCGTGCCCGGACAGACCATGTAGATGGGCGGCTTCTTCTCCTCCATCACGTGCACCTGCACGCCGGAGGTCTGGGTGCGGAGAAGGACGTCGGACTCGCCCAGGACGTGGGCCTCCTTGCCCTCGGGCGCGTTGTCCACCACGTAGAAGGTGTCCTTGGCCGAGCGGCTGGGATGGTCCTCGGGGGCGTTGAGCGCGGTGAAGTTGTAGTAGGTCGTCTCCACGAAGGGGCCGTCCTCGACGGTGTAGCCCAGGCCGCAGAAGATGTCCTCGGCCTCCTCGCGGATCTGGTTGATGAGGTGCTGGGTACCCGGCGAGAGGCGCCGCCCCGGCAGCGTGACGTCGACGGCCTCGCTGGCGATGCGCCTCTCGAGCGCCTCCTTGGCCAGCTGGACCTTGCGCTCCTTGATGGCCGCGTCCACGTTGGCCCTCACCGCGTTGGCGAGCTTGCCCATGGCGGGGCGCTCCTCGGGCGGCACCTTACCCATCATGTGCATGAGGGCCGTGACGGAGCCCTTCTTGCCCAGCGCCGCGACGCGGATCCGCTCCAGGTCCGCGAGGGAGGTGGCGGAGCCGAGCCCCTCCTGCACCCGCTCCTCGATCGCCTTGAGGTCATCGGACATCGACATGTGAAACCCCTTTCGAGCATTCGTCGGGGCCGGCGCGCCGGCCCCAGAAGACCGCCCAGGCACAAAAAAACGTCCCTGGACCGAGCCCAAGGACGGAAGAATCCGCGGTACCACCTTGATTGACGCCACGCGCTATGTGTTTGCGAGCGCCCACTCGTTGAGCCCCGTTCCGTGGGGCGAACGGCTTCCCTACTCGCCCCGAAGGGGCTTTGAGGTCGCAGCTGGTGAAGTGAACGTCCCCCGTCGACCCTGGCGGGAGCCTCTCAGCCGGCGAGCCCCCTCTCTGTGCCCTGGCCACGCGACGCGAAACCCTCTTCGTCGTTGCCTTCGAGCATCCTAGCACAAGTCACGCCGCTCGCGGGGAGGAGTCGCCCCCTGGCAGAGAAGGACCACGCGCCCGCCGACGGCCTCTGCGTGCGGCGCGGCCGGCCGGAGACCCGGCCGGCGCTCGGACGGAGCCCTCACGCGAGCGCGAGCCGCGCGAGGGCCGTGGCCACCCCGTCGTCGGTGACGGAGCCGCACACGACGTCCGCCCGCTTCTTCACCGCGGGCGTGGCGTTGCCCATGGCCACGCGCACGTCCACGGACGAGAAGAGCGGCAGGTCGTTCTCGGAGTCCCCGAAGGCGAAGGTCTCCCCCACCCGCTCCCCCAGCCGCCCGAGCACCGCGGCCACCCCCTCGCGCTTCGTGTTGCCCGCGAGTCCCACCTCGGAGTTGCCGAGCTCGAGCGCCGAGGCCGCGAGCTCGGGCCCCAACGCGGGGTCGGCGAGCAGCAGGTCCGCTGCCGCCGTAGGCAGCACGAGCTTGTAGACCTCGTTGCCGCCCGCCTGCGCGAGCGCCTCGTCGAGCCCGAGGGCGCCCCCGGCCGCCGCGGGGCCGAGCGCGCCGCCGCGGACCTCGGCCTTGCCCCCCACGCACTCGAGCACCATGCCGAAGCCGGCGCGCGCGAGGGCGCGGTCGGCCGCGCGCACGAGCGGGCCCGGCATGGGGCGGTCGCGCAGCACCTCGCCCCCGAGGGTGACATAGGCCCCGGAGAGGGCGACCATGCCGGAGAAGGGAAGCTCCCTGAGGGCGGGGTGGACGTCGTGGGGCGAGCGGCCGGTGCAGAGGAAGGCCAGGTTGCCGCGGGCGACGAGCGAGCGGATCGCGCGCGCGACGGCGGGGCTCGGCCCCGGGCTCAGCCCGCGCTCCCACTCGGGGAGGGCCTCCGGACACGCGGGGTCGTTCCAGCCCAGCGTGCCGTCGATGTCGAAGAACACCGTCGCGCGTCCCGTCCTGCCCGCCATGTCCGCCTCCCCGTCGACAACCTGCCCCACCAAGCCCGGCGCCGCCACCGGGGGCGCCGTCACCTGCCGAGAAGCCCCTCGAGCCTCTCGCCCACCTGGGCGACCGAGAGGCCGACGACCACCTGCACGGCGTCGCCCCTCTTGACGGCGCCCATCGCGCCGGCCTCCCTGAACGCCGCGTCGTCCGCCACCAGCGCGGGGTCCCGCACGGTGACGCGCAGGCGGGTGACGCAGCTGAGGACGTCCACGACGTTGTCCCTGCCGCCCAGGAGCTCGAGGATGCGCCTCGCCTGCTCCGTCCTGGCGTCGGCACCCTCCCCGTCCGAGGCCGCCGTCGCGCCCGAGCCCACGACGCCCGCCTCGACTGGGGCCGCCGTCGCACCCGTGCCGCCGAGGGACGCGTGCGCCCGCGCCGCCGCGCGGGCGGCGCGGTACTGCGCCTTGGAGTAGAGGGTCGTCTCGCCCGCAGCCTCCCGTCCCGGGGTCTTGAAGTCGAAGCGCAGGATCAGGAAGCGGAACACTACGAAGTAGATCGCGGTGAAGGCCAGGCCGACCGGGATCGCGCGCAGGTACTCGAGGCCGTGGGAGCCTGCGAGCGGGACGAGGTCGAAGGAGGCCATCTCGATCAGGCCGCCCGAGAAGACGCCGACCACGCCCACGAGGTTCATGCAGGTCGCGAGCAGGGCCGCGAGCGCCGCGTGCACGAGGAAGAGCGGCGGGGCCACGAAGAGGAAGGTGAACTCGATGGGCTCGGTCACGCCGCAGAGCACCGAGGTCAGGGTCACAGGCACGAGCAGCGAGAGCAGGCGCTTGCGGCGTGCCGGCGCGGCCGTGACGTAGAAGGCTGCAGCGACGCCAGGGATGCCGAAGACCTTGGACCAGCCGGTCGCCGTGAGCGCCGCCCAGGGCGCCGCCTCCTTGAGCGGGGCGGACGTGGCCGCGAGCTGGGGCAGCGCCCGGGCCCAGGCGGAGTAGATGCCGCCCGCGACCACGGCGTTGTCGTAGTAGAAGGGCGCGTAGAGCAGGTGGTGCAGGCCGAAGGGGATGAGGGCACGCTCCAGGAACACGAAGGCCGTGACGCCGAGGGTGCCCGCACCGGCGATCACCCCCTGCAGGGCGAGCATGGCCACCTGGACCCTGGGCCACACGACGGCCGCCAGCGCGGCGCACGGCAGCATCGCCGCGAACGAGACCATGTAGACGAAGGTGGAGCCGGAGAAGACCCCGAGCCACTCGGGCAGCTCCGTGTCGAAGAGGCGGTTGTGGAGCCAGACCACCACGGCAGAGATCGCCAGCGCCCCCACCATGCCCATGTCGAGCGTCTTGATCCCGCCGACCAGGGCGAGGCCCGAGGCGTTGCCCACCTCGGCGGAGAGGTCCACGCCGAGGGCGGGGCCCCACGCGGAGAGGATGGCGTTCACGAAGTAGTTGAAGGTCAGGTAGGAGACGAGCGCCTCCATGCAGCAGCGCCCCTGCTGCTTGCGGGCCAGCCCGATCGGAAGGGCGACCGCGAACAGGAGCGGCAGCTGGTTGAAGACGGTCCAGCCGCCGGAGAGGACCACGCTCCAGGCGTCGTGCCAGGCGGTGCCCTCGGCGGCGACGGGGCCCATGACCGCCTCGGTCGTGAAGAGCGTCCCCAGCCCCACGACCACGCCGGCGAACGCGAACAGCATCGCGGGCGCGTACAGGGCGCCACCGAGCCTCTGGACCTGCCGCATCATGGAGCGACCCCTCCCCGGCGCCCCGCGCGGCCCGCGGGCGCGACGGCCCGCCGGACGACGCGCCACGAGGCGCCACCCAGGCGATACACTTGTCTAGACAAGATAAGGATACCGCGTGCGGGAGGCGCTGGGTAGTCGTATAACATATGATGCTCGCCCGCGCGGGCTGCGGGCGAGGGCGACTGACGGCGATTCCACGTTTGGGGGGCGGCCATGCCGAAGGCGATGTTCGAGGGCATCTACCTCGACCTCAAGGAGAAGATCCAGCAGGGCGTCTACGCCTACCAGTCGTTCCTCCCCTCCGAGAACGAGCTCGTCGGCGTCTACTCCTGCTCGCGCAACACCGTCCGTCGGGCGCTCCAGATGCTGGCGGACGAGGGACTGGTGCAGCCGCTCCACGGCAAGGGCGTGCGCGTGATCTGGCGCGCGACCTCCCGCGACGTCATCGGCTCGCTTGACGGGCTGCAGTCCTTCAGCGAGTACGCCGCGCAGAACGGCCTGGCCCCGAGCACGACCGTGCGGGAGTTCGAGCACCTGACCTGCGGCAGGGGGCTCGCCGAGTACACCGGCTTCGAGGAGGGCGCCGAGCTCGTGCGCATCGTGCGCGTGCGCAGCCTCGACGGCTTCGCCTGCCAGATCGACCTGGACTACCTGCTCGCGAGCGCCGTCCCCGGCATCACGCCCGCCATCGCAGAGGACTCGATCTACCGCTACCTCGAGCAAGTCCTCAAGATGAGGATCCTGACCTCCAAGCGCCAGATCACGGTCGAGCTCGCGAGCGACTCCGACAGGGAGTGCCTGCGCCTCGACCCCTACAACTGCGTCGCCGTGATCGAGAGCCAGTCGTTCAACTCAGACGGCATCATGTTCGAGTTCACGCAGGTCAGAAGCCATCCCGACACCTTCCGCTACAGCGCCGTCTCCAGGCGCTGACGCGCCCGGGCGCCGCGCCCCAAGCCCGCTTGCGGGGACGGTCGCGCACGAAGGGTGCGCCCCCTCCCCTCAGGCGAGGGGAGGGGGCGCCGCGAAAGGGGGGCAATGGGGACGCCCGACGTGCCAGGGCAGCCGCTCCCGGCTACTCCTCGTCGGGAACGAGGTGCCAGATGTCGTCGTTGTACTGCCTGATCGTGCGGTCCGAGGAGAAGGCGCCGGCCGCCGCGACGTTGGCGAGGGACTTGCGCATCCAGGCCCCGCGGTCCTCGTAGTCGGCGTAGACGACCTCCTTCACCCGGATGAACTCCTCGAGGTCGAGCAGGGCCATGAACCAGTCCTTCCAGGCGATGTCGTCGTGCAGGCGGCGCAGCCTGTCGGGGCAGCCCGTCGCCATGAACTGGGGGTTGGTGATGAAGTCGACCAGGAGCTTGGTCGCGGGCCTGAGGTAGAGGGCGTGCGCGTCGTAGGAGCCCTCCGCGTAGAGGCGCTCCACCTCCTCGCTGGAGGCCCCGAAGGTGTAGATGTTCTCCGGCCCCACGAGCCGGGCGATCTCCACGTTGGCGCCGTCGAGGGTGCACAGCGTGACCGCCCCGTTGAGCATGAACTTCATGTTGGACGTGCCCGAGGCCTCCTTGGAGGCGAGCGAGATCTGCTCGGAGACGTCCGCCGCCGGGATCAGGTGCTCGGCCGCCGTCACGTCGTAGTTCTCGACCATCACGACCTGCAGGTAGGGGGCGACGGCGGGGTCGTTGGCGATCCAGGCGCCCAGGGTCACGATCAGGTGGATGACATCCTGGGCGATGGTGTAGGCAGGCGCCGCCTTGCCGCCGAAGACGATCGTGATCGGGCGCGCGGGGCGGTTGCCGTTCTTGATGTCGAGGTACTTCCAGATTATGTAGAGCGCGAGCATCTGCTGGCGCTTGTACTCATGGAAGCGCTTGACCTGCACGTCGACGATGGCGTCCTCGGGCACGCGCACGCCCTGGCGCCGCCAGAGGAAGTCGCGCATCCGCGCCTTGGCGCCCTCCTTGGCGCGCGCGAGCCCCTCGAGCACGCCGGCGTCATCCGCGTGGGCGGCGAGCGGCGAGAGGTCGGCCGTTCGGTGCCAGCCCGTCCCGATCGTGCGGTCGATCAGGTCGGTCAGGTCGGGGTTGGCCGCCATCAGCCAGCGGCGGAAGGTGATGCCGTTGGTCTTGTTGGAGAACCGCTCGGGGTAGAGCTCGAAGAACGGGTGGAGCTCGGTCTGCTCGAGGATCCGCGTGTGCAGCTCCGCCACGCCGTTCACGCTGAAGCCGTAGTGGATGGCAAGGCGGGCCATGTGGACCACGCCGTCGACGATTATGGCCACCTCCGGGTCGCTGCAGCGCTCCTTGGCGAGCTCGTCGAGCCTCACGATGATCTGGGCAACGCGCGGCGCCACGCGCTCGAGGTAGGCGAGCGGCCACTTCTCGAGGGCCTCCGCGAGGATGGTGTGGTTGGTGTAGGCCACCATGCGGCGCACGACCGCCACCGCGTCGTCGAAGGCGACGCCGTGCTCGTCCACGAGGATGCGGACGAGCTCGGGGATGACCATCGTGGGGTGCGTGTCGTTGATCTGGACGACCGCGTACTCGTCCAGGTCGGTGAGGTGGCTCCCGCGCTCGAGGGCCTCGGCGACGATGAGCTGCGCCGCGTTGCTCACCATGAAGTACTGCTGGTAGACGCGAAGGAGCCTGCCATCCTCGTCCGAGTCGTCCGGGTAGAGGAAGAGCGTGAGGTTGCGCGAGACCTGGGTCTTGTCGAAGTCGATGGAGTCGGCGGGCACGAGCGAGTCGTCCGCGCCCTCCAGGTCGAAGAGGCGCAGGCGGTCCTTGGCTCCGCGCCCGTAGCCCAGGACGTCGATGGAGTAGAGGTGGGAGGTGACGGAGAAGCCGCCGAACCTCACCGTGAAGCCCGTGCCCTCGTCGTTCAGGACGTCCTGGCGGCCGAGCCACTCGTCGGGCACCGCCGTCTGCTGCTTGTACGAGAAGCGCTGGCGGAAGAGGCCGTAGTGGTAGTTGAGGCCCACGCCGTCGCCGGGCAGCCCCAGCGTGGCGATCGAGTCGAGGAAGCAGGCGGCGAGCCTGCCGAGGCCGCCGTTGCCGAGCGCCGGCTCCACCTCGCTCTCCTCTACGCGGGCGAGGTCGTGGCCGGCCGCCGCGAGCTGGGACCTGACCTCGTCGTAGATCCCGAGGTTGATGAGGTTGCAGGTCAGAAGCTTGCCTATCAGGAACTCAGCGGAGACGTAGTAGAGCCGCCGCTTGCCGCGCACCACGGGCAGCTCCCGCGCCCGCTCCCTCACCAGGTCCTGCAGCAGCCGGCAGACCTCGTCGTCGCCGAGCTCCGCCAGCCCCCTGCCGAACGCCTCCCGGGCGCTCCCTTCAAGGTCGATCATGGAAGTCCCTCCTCGTCGAAGTCGATGCGGACGCCCGGCGCCCCTACTGGGGCAGCTCCGGCGCCGGAGCGCCGGGCACCCTGAAGTAGGTCTCGGTCAGCCGCGCCAACCCCTCCTCCACCTCACGCGTGACGGCGCCCGGAAGCAGGCGCCAGCGCCAGTTGCCGCCCACCGTCGCGGGGACGTTAATCCGCGCCTCGTCGCCCAGGTCGAGAAGGTCCTGCATGCAGTAGACGCACGTGTCGCTCGGGCTGGCCGCTATCCCGCGCACGAAGGCCGCCGAGGCGGGCTCGCCCGGCGCGCGGTGGAGGTAGCGGTCGGCTTGCTCGCGCTGGAGCGGCGTCGCCGTCGTCTCGTACCAGCCGCGCGCCGTCTGGTTGTCGTGCGTCCCCACGTAGGCCACGGTGTTGGGGGCGTAGTGGTGCGGCAGGTAGTAGGAGTCGTGGCGCCCGTCGAAGGCGAACTGGAGGACCTTCATGCCCGGGAAGCCCGTCTCCCCCACCATCCGCACGACCTCCGGCGTCAGGAACCCGAGGTCCTCGGCGATGACGGGAAGCTCGCCCAGCTCGGCGGAGAGCCGCTCGAACAGGCGCGTCCCCGGGCCCTTGGACCAGCTGCCGGAGGCGGAGGTCGCAGAGCCGAAGGGCACCTCCCAGAACGACTCGAAGCCGCGGAAGTGGTCGATCCTCACCACGTCGTAGAGCGCAAGCGCCGCGCGCATCCGCCCGACCCACCAGGAGAAGCCGTCGGCCTCCATGGCCCGCCAGTCGTAGATGGGGTTGCCCCAGTACTGGCCCGTGCTGGAGAACTGGTCGGGCGGCGTTCCGGCCACGCTCGTGGGGTCGCCCGCGGCGTCGGTCAGGAAGAGCTCCGGGGAGGACCACATCTCGACCGAGTCGCGCGACACGTAGATCGGGATGTCGCCGATCACGAGCACGCCGTTGTCGTTCGCGTGGCGCTTGAGGCGCCGCCACTGCGAGAAGAACAGGTACTGGGTCATCCGGTGGTAGCGCACGGCCTCCGGCCTGCCCGCGGCCACCCGCGCGGACGCCGCGCCGCGCCTCCTCAGCGCGGGCGGCCACTCGTAGTAGGCCTTGAGGCCGAACGCCTCCTTTACCGCCATGAACTCGCAGTAGGGGTCGAGCCAGGAGGTGTTGTCCGCGAGGAAGGCGTCGAGGTCGGCGGGAGGGTCGGCGAAGAAGCGCGGCACCGCGCGCTCGAGCACCCGCCGGCGCTCCGTGAAGATGCGCCCGTAGTCCACGAGCCCGGGGTCGGCGCCGAAGTCGGCGTCGGCGAGGTCCGCCTCGGTGAGCAGGCCCCGCTCGAGAAGGTCGTCGAAGTCGATGAAGTTGGGGTTGCCGGCGAAGGCCGAGAAGGACTGGTAGGGCGAGTCGCCGAAGCCCGTCGTGGTGAGGGGCAGGATCTGCCAGTAGCGCTGCCTCGTCCGCACCAGGAAGTCGACGAAGTCGTAGGCCTCCCGGCCGAAGGACCCGATGCCGTAGGGGCCGGGAAGGGCGCTCACGGGCATCAGCACTCCGCTTGCACGCACTCGAATCACTCTCCCTTGTCTGGTCGTCCCCGCCCGGCCGCCTGGGGCACGCCGCCGGGTCGGGCGGATGGACGCCCCCGCCGTCGCCGACCTTGGGGTGGGGCCCCGGGGAGGGTCCCCGGGGCCCCGGCACGAGGGGGGACTGGCTTGCGCGACTCTGGGCGCGGCTTGCCACGCGCCTAGATCAGGTTCTTCTCGGTCGCGCGGTCGAAGAGGTGGACGGCGTTTGGCTCGAAGGTGAACCAGATCTCGTCGCCGTCAGCATACGCCCTGCCGTCCTCGCGGCTGAGCTCTGCCGTGGGCACGACGAAGACGAAGTCGTTGGCGCCGACGCGAGCGTGGACGTGGACGGTCGAGCCCATGAGCTCGGAGACGTCGATGACGGCGTGCAGGGCGCCTTCGACCTGGGTCGCGTGGACCTGGATCTGCTCGGGGCGCACGCCCGCCGTGACCTCGGCCTCGCCCGCGCCCGCCTGGGCGAGCGCGCGGGAGGTGCGCTCCGACAGGGGCACACAGCCGAAGTCCGTGGCGAGCTCGTAGCCGCCTTGGGCCTTGCGGAGCGCGGCGGGGAAGAAGTTCATCTGCGGCATGCCGATGAAGCCCGCCACGAAGAGGTTCGCGGGGTGGTCGAAGACCTCCTGCGGGGTGCCGACCTGCTGGACGTAGCCGTCGCGCATGACCACGATGCGGTCGCCCAGGGTCATGGCCTCGGTCTGGTCGTGGGTCACGTAGACGAAGGTGCCGTCGACCTTGTGGCGCAGCTTGATGAGCTCGGCGCGCATCTGGTTGCGCAGCTTCGCGTCGAGGTTGGAGAGCGGCTCGTCCATCAGGAAGACCTTGGGGTTGCGCACGATAGCGCGGCCGATGGCGACGCGCTGGCGCTGCCCGCCGGAGAGCGCCCTGGGCTTGCGGTCAAGGTACTCCGTGATGCCGAGGGTCTTGGCGGCCGCGCGGACCTTCTCGTCCACCTCGGCGTCGGGGACCTTCTTGAGGCGCAGCGTGAAGGCCATGTTCTCGTACACCGTCATATTGGGGTACAGGGCGTAGCTCTGGAAGACCATGGCGATGTCGCGGTCCTTGGGCGCCACGTCGTTGACGCGCTCCCCGTCGATCAGGAGGTCGCCCGAGGTGATGTCCTCGAGGCCGGCGATCATGCGCAGCGTGGTGGACTTGCCACAGCCCGACGGCCCGACCAGGACGACGAACTCCTTGTCGTGGACCGTGAGGTCGAAGTCCTGCACCGCCACGACGCCCTCGTCGGTGACCTCGAGGTTGGACTTGCGCTGGGACGCCCTCTTCTTGCCGATGCCGTGCCTTGCGCCACGCTCGTGCGGATACACCTTGCGCAGGCTCTTGAGCTGCACCTCGGCCATGGTTGGTTCCTCCTCGTGTCTCGCCGGCACCGCCGGCGCCAAGCGTTCCTTGAATGCCCCCGGCCCTCCCCCGAAGGGCCGGACGCCCCTAGCCCTTGACCGCGCCCGCGACGACGCCGTCGATGATGTACTTCTGGCAGAGCAGGTAGACCACGACGATCGGGATGATGACCATCATGATGCAGGCCATCATGGGACCGAGCTCCACGTGGCCGTAGCCGCCGCGGAAGTACTGGATCAAGATCGGGATCGTGCGGTACTTCGTGGAGTCGAGCACCAGGTAGGGCAGGAGGTAGTCGTTCCAGACCCACATGGTCTCGAGGATGCCGACGGAGATGTAGGTGGGCTTCATGATGGGCAGCACCACGTGGAAGAAGGTCTGCACGGGGTTGCAGCCGTCGATCATGGCCGCCTCCTCGATCTCCGTGGGGATGGTCTTCACGAAGCCGGCGAACATGAACACCGCCAGCCCCGCGCCGAAGCCGAGGTAGATGAAGCAGATGTTGTACGGGGTGTTGAGCCCGAGGTTGTCCGCCAGGGTCGAGAGCGTGAACATGAGCATCTGGAACGGGACGACCATGGAGAACACGAACAGGTAGTACAGGGCCTTGCAGAAGCGGTCGTTCACGCGCACCACGTACCAGGCGCACATGGAGCAGCACACCAGGATCAGCACGACCGAGGTGACCGTGATCAGCAGCGAGTAGCCGAAGGCGGAGGCGAAGCCCTGGCGCGTGAGCGCGTTGACGTAGTTGGCGATGCCGTCGAAGTTGCCGGCGTTGAGCAGCTCGAACACGCTCGTGGTGTTGATCGCGTTCTCCTGCTTGAAGGAGTTCACGAAGATCATGAACATCGGGTAGACCCACGCGAGGCTCAGGATCGTGAAGACGACGGAGAGCACGCGGTTGACCCTTCTCTCGCGCACCATTACTGCTGCACCTCCTTGGACTTCGTGATCTTGAGCTGGACGAGGGCGATGGCGATGACGAGGACGCAGAAGATCACGGCCTTGGCCTGGCCGATGCCCATCCACTTGGCGCCCACCCGCGAGTAGAACGTGTTGTAGATGTTCAGCGCGAGGAGCTCGCTCATGTGGTTGGGGTCGCCGCCGGTGAGCGCGAGGTTCTGGTCGAAGAGCTTGAAGCCGTTGGTGATGGTCAGGAACAGGCAGATCGTGATCGTGGGCATGAGGTTGGGGATCTTGACCTTCCACAGCGTCTGCCAGGCGGTGGCGCCGTCGACCTTGGCGGCCTCGAGGTAGTCCGAGGGGATCGACTGCAGGCCCGCGATGTAGATGATCATCATGTAGCCGACCTGCTGCCAAAGGGTGAGGATCACGAGGCCCCAGAAGCCCGCCGTGGTGTTGAGCGCGAGGAGCTGCTGGCCGGCGACGGAGAGCACGGCGTTGATCAGGATGTTCCAGATGTAGCCGAGCACGATGCCGCCGATCAGGTTGGGCATGAAGAACACGGTGCGGAAGACGTTGGTACCCCCGAGACGGCTGCGCGTGAGCGCGAGCGCGATCGCGAGGGCGATCGCGTTGACGAGGACCGTCACCACGAGGGCGAAGAGCGCCGTGAGCCAGAAGGCGTGCACGAACTGCTCGTCCTGGAAGGCGGCGACGTAGTTGGACAGGCCGACGAACTTGGCCTTATTGATGACCTTGAACTCGCAGAACGACAGGTAGGCGCCCTGCACGAACGGGATGATGAAGCCGAACGTGAAGGAGAGCGCACACGGCAGCACGAACAGCGGCCACCATCTCCTGAGTACCTTTCCCATGGCTACCCCCTCAGCCGAGGGGCGGGACGCCGCGCCGGCGCCCCGCCCCCACCCAAGCGCAAGCTACTTGTTGGACGCCTTCTCGGTCGCCCAGTTGTCGACGAAGGCCGTCTTGACCTCGTCCCACGAGCCACCGGAGGCGTAGGAGGTGAGGGCGCTCGCCAGGTCGTCGCGGTACTCCTGGTTGGGCTGGACGGAGAAGGCCCAGCCGACCGGGGACTTGCCGGAGGCGGTGATCTCCTTGGCCTGGGCGTAGATCGGGTTGGAGGGCTCCTTCGCGCTCTTGAACGGGCAGTTGAAGCCCATGTCGTCGGCGAGCGCAGCGGTGCCCTCGTCGGAGGTCACGACCCACTTCAGGAAGTCGAGGGTGGCCTTCTGGTCCTCCTCGGCGGCGTCGGCGTTGACGGCCCAGTAGTTCTCGGTGCCCGCGCAGATTCCCTGCTTGGCCTCGTCGCCCACGCCGATGTAGATCGGGAGCAGTCCGAGGTTGTCGTCGCCGAGGGCCTTGATGTTCTTGTAGTCCCAGGAGCCGGTCTGGTAGAAGACGGCCTCGCCGCCCACGAACTCCGCGACCGCGTCGTCGGAGGTCTTGGCGGAGAGCTGGGACTTGTCGACCGTCGAGTCGGTCGTGTACAGGTCGAAGATGTCCTTGTAGTTGGGCAGGTAGGTGCCCTTGATGGTGTCGGGGTTGGTGACGTTGTCGTCCTGGAACTCGAACCACAGCGGCATGTTGGCGAGGTGGTTGGTGAAGCGCCAGCTGGAGCTGGAGTCGAGGCCGGAGCTCACGAAGGCGCCCTTGACGCCGAGCTCGTCCTTGCGCGCCTGGATGTCGTCGGCAACCTTCTTGAGCGCGGCGAAGCTCGTGATGTCGGAGGCGGAGTAGCCGGCCTTGGTCAGGAGCGCCTTGTTGTAGACGATGCCGTAGTCCTCCTCGACGAAGCCGATTGCGTCGACCTTGCCCTCGTCCTTGAGCACGAGGTCGAGGTTGGTGAGCTCGCCGTAGACGTCGGAGCCGGAGAGGTCGGCGCAGTACTCCTTCCAGTTCTCCAGGCCCACGTAGCCGCTCACCTGGAAGAGCGTCGGCGCGGAGCTCTTGGCCATCTCGCTCTTGAGCTTCTCCTCGTAGGTGCCGGAGGCGGCCGTCACGACCTTGACCTCGACGCCCGTCTCGTCGGTGTACTTCTTGGCGAGGTCCTGCCAGGCCTGGTCGGCCTCGGGCTTGAAGTTGAGGTAGTAGACCGAGCCCGAGGCCCCGGACGCGGCCGAGGAGTCGGAGGAGCCGGAGCCCGAGCCGGAGCAGCCGGCGAGGCCCAGCCCTGCGAGGGCGAAGGCGCTGCCCGCGAGGAAGTTGCGACGAGAGATGTTGGTGTTCATGGATACTCCCCCTCATGCCCTGGGACGGGACCATCCCGTCCTCCTCGATCCGAGCCGGGGAGGGCGACCTCGCCCGCCCCGCGGCTGCTCCCAGGAGGACGGCCCGGATGGGTGCGTGACGCGTCCTCTTGTTTGAACAACCTGTTCTCTGATAAGAGGGTACGGTCGCCTGAGCATTTGTTCAAACAAGTTCGGGCGGACGGTGGTTATCTTTGGCTGTGCGGAGAAAGGGGCTGGTTGGGGGAGGTGCCCGAGCGGGCGGGCTCGCCCGCTTCGCGTTTCACGTTTCGTGCGCCGACGTTCCACGGAGCCGCCCCGGACGCCCTACCTGAAACGCCCCGCCTCCCCGATAGTGGTCCCAGTCAGAGACCGACCGGCAGAGGGCCGGGAGGCAGGGCGCCGGGAAGACGCCCGACGAAAGGAGAAGACCATGGAAGAGACCATCGAGAAGACCGTCACGCGCACCCGTCCCGCCATCGTCCTGATCGTGCTGGCGCTCGTCGCGAGCCTCCTGCTCTCCGCCTGCTCCTCCTCGGACGGCACCTGGACCACCCAGGTCCCCGGCAGCCCGGATGACTACGTCACCATCACCATCGACGGCAGCGACGCGACGATGACCTACCACAGCAAGGACAACGCCGCCTCGTTCCAGGGTATCGCGAGCGACGGCGTGCTCACCTTCGGGGCCGGCCTGGATAACCTCTCGTGCACGTATCACATCGACGAGAGCGGGCACCTCGTCCTCGAGAGTGGCGGCGAGACCATCTCGATGGACCGGAAGTAGCGAGGCCGGCCGCACCGGCCACCCCACGGGCACGGGAGTCCCGCCGCGGTCCCCATATAATAAAAGGAGAAACCCACATGAGCCGGAGGTCACAGACCACGAACGCCATCCACTGGAACAACCTCGTCCCACCCAACCTGAGCCAGGGCGACATGGTCCGGATGATCTCCGACGCCCTGTCCTCGGGCCCCCTGACCGACGCCGACAAGGGCGTGCTCTCCCGGATCTCGCGCGGGGCGACGAGGACCCGCTTCTTCTGCGGCAGCGACTCCGGGCGCAGGAGCTGCACCCAGATCATGGAGCTCCTGCTGAGGAGCCCGCTCGACCCAGGAACCGGCCTCCCGTACGCCCCCAGGGACTTCCCCTACCAGCAGGCCTTCGCCGCGCGCTGGGAGGAGGTCGTCTCCGGCCTGGCACCCGAGGAGCTCGACGTCTTCCGCCGACACCTGCGCACCCTGCTCTCCGACGACAGGAGCGGCGCGGTCCCCGACACCTCCTGCGAGGCCAGGCGCAGCACGGGGGCGCACCTCTGGAGCTACGGGGAGGACCTCAGCCTCCCCGGCCTCGACCTCCCGGCCGCGCTCGGGGTGCGCGCGGCCGGGCCGGACGAGGGGACGTTCGACGCGGTTCCCGTCGGCAGGGACCCCTTCGACGGGAGGTCCCTGCCCGACCTCCTCGCGACGCTCTCGCTCATCGCCTCCACCTACTACCTCTGGGAGCACTACGACTCCCCCGGCTGCACGGCGCCCGTCGACCACCTCGCGAGCCTGATCCTCCCCGGCGTCGGAGCAGGCCGGCCTGACGCGTCCTGCGCCCCCGACGGGGCCCTCGCGGGGGCGCAGGACGCGCGCGGCGGGGAGGGAGCCGGCGAGCAGGGAGCCGGCGAGCAGGACCTCCTCGAGGACGACCGGATCGCGTCGGCCAAGCTCGCGCGGGCGCGGTCGCTGCTCTCCGCGGGCAGGTACGCAGAGGCCTACCGGAGCGCCTGCGACCTGCTCGAGACCTGCTACTTCGCGCAGGCCAAGACCAGGGGCGATGCCCTCTACGTGCTCGGGTGCTGCTGCGAGACCGACGTGGCGGCCTGCCCGGTCCCGGGCGCCTTCCTCTCCGTCGGCGACGTCTTCCGCGAGGCGTACTTCCACGGCTGCGGGGAGGCCCGCCGGCAGGTGACCTCCCCGGACATCCTCCGCGCCCCGGGGCGCGCGGACGCGAACCAGGCCGCGGACGACTTCGGGACCTGCGTCGCCAACTGCGAGAACGACCTCACCTCCCTCCTGCGGCAGACCATGCCCGCCACGACGGACCTCCGCGTCCTCACGTCCTTCTCCGGCCCCTCGCTCTCCAGCGCCCTCGACGCGGGGGCGCACGGGGGGCTGCGCGTCGTCCTTCTGGACGACGACCTCGAGAGGAACGTCCTCGACGCCCTCGCCGTGCTCGACCTCGTGCAGCACGCCGAGGCGCCAGGGGTCGCGGAGGCCGACGCCCCCGTGACCGAGGTCGTCGTCCGCTGCGACGAGGAGCTGGCCTCCCCCGTCATCGACACGGCGCTCAACCTCGTCCGATCCTCCAACCCCGACGCACTGCGCACGGTCCGCGTCTTCCTGGTGGACGACGCGCACGAAGCGGCCCTCGGGCTCCTCGTGCGCCACCCGCCCTTCTACCGCCTCACCTCCAAGGCGATCCGCGAGAGCGCGGACGACCAGACGCTCCACGTGGTCGTCCTCAGCTCGAACGCGGACGCCTCGCTCG
>Ga0256406_1001065_pt1 | contig 45709 bp, 25 predicted proteins | sample RumenRJG_03DNA_FD_185986 | JGI IMG/M metagenome (GOLD analysis project Ga0256406, IMG submission 185986) | Bovine rumen microbial communities from Lethbridge, Alberta, Canada - RJG_03 | ecosystem: Host-associated > Mammals > Digestive system > Stomach > Rumen | place: Canada: Alberta | collected... | reverse complement strand
GATGCCAGGTCTTCTCATGACGGGCATCGGCTGTCTGTAATTCCATATTTGCATATCTGTTAAAATGAATATGCAAAGGTACCGACTTTTGGGATACGAGTCAAGACGTCAAAGCGGATACGCTTACGGGGGCAGTGTAGGGTGAGTGTAGGATTAGTGTAGGATGAAGAGCATCCTCAACACCTCTCAAATCCTTTGTACATCGGCATTTCAGACGGTTCATGGTGAGGGTGACAAAAAAAAACAAAAATAGAAAACCAATGATTAAAAACGCCTTAACGACCCTCCTGCTCGACATCATTGCCCTGACGGCCTGCATGGAGAGGACATAGAAAAGAAACTGGCAGAAGTGTTCAGCAACAAGAAATAATAAAAAACGCACTCAAATTCTTGCCGGTATCAACAAAATTTAATATATTTGCAGCAGAAAATGAGCTAAATACAAAGCCCTACTCGAGTACTTCAAGACAAAACATTAATCGACCATATTCAATCATGAAGGAAACCATCCTTAACCCTTTTCTCATTCTCGTTGCGCTACTTTTCGGCAATACAACTGCATACGCGGACGTCGTCAAAGGTCGTGTAGTGGACGCTGAGACCAAAGAGCCGCTGCCAGAGGCGCAGTTGAAGTTTGATCATATCGATGAAGGCTGGACATGGGCCTATTTTAAGACAGACTCGCTTGGCTGCTTTTCTATAAACGCGGAAGGTCGCAACAAAGTGACTGCTGCGATGTTAGGCTATTATTCCAAGACGAAAACATTCCTCGCCTTTAGTGACAGCAGGAAAGATACGCTCGACCTGGGCGACATTGAACTGACCATGTCGCCACAGATGCTGAAGATGGTAGAGGTGAAGGGGCGCGCCCGTCGCTTCACAGTCAAGGGCGACACCATCGTCTTCCATCCAGAGGCATTCCACCTGCAGGAAGGAGCACGCCTGGACGAGCTCATCCGCCAGTTGCCAGGCGTACAGGTGGATGAAAACGGCAAACTTTCATGGAACGGCAAACCCATCCGCATCACGATGGGTGGTCAGAGTCTCCTTGGGGGCGATGACATCGTGGGACAGTTGCCTGCCGAAGCTGTGCAAGACATCAAGGCCTATAACAAACAGTCGACATTCAGCGAGCGCATAGGCAAGGACGACGGCACTGAGGATATGGTGCTCGACCTCACCATCAAGCCCGGCTTTCTGGACCGCTGGTATGGCGATGTGACAGCCAGCGTACAAAGCCCTCAGCACTATGATGGCATGCTGGTGATGAACCGCCTATCGAAGACCGACCCCGTCTTGGTCTTTGCCGATGTCAACAACACAGGAGTAGGACATGAACGCAACATGCGCGACTGGACCATCTTTATGAATGGGGGCAGGGGCTATGGTATCGAGCAAGGCCTTTCCACGGGCTATCAGCACAACTGGCCCAAGAAGATGGGCACCCACAATCTGGAGAACTCTTACGACGTCACTGGTGGATTGATTCACCATGACGATTGGAAAACCAGCAACCAGATTACAGAGAACTATTTTCCCAACACTACTGCTACCCGTTCCACATCTGAGGACTATCAGCGCAACCATCGCCTTGCGCCAAGACTCAAATTCGAGGTGGATTGGAGCCCCGACACCCTCAACACTTTCTATATGACTGCAGGTGTGAATTATTCCAAGACACGCTCACACAGCCGTCAGACCGTCGAGGAAGAGGAGATGCAGGCAGGCACCTCCACCTATGCGCCAACGCTGTCGCAACTCACCTCCCAGCACGACGAAGGACACCAGACCAACCTATGGTCTCGCGGAGGATGGGAGCATTTCGTCAAGGACGGTTCACTGGGCATCAACTACATCATCAGATATAGAGAGAATAAGACTGAGAGCTGGACCGAGCGCACTATCACCTCACACTCCGCATCTATCAGCTCCTCGCAGATGAACCAGTACTACACCACGCCCGACAAAAACTTCATGACCTACGGCGAGGCCTACTTCAATCGCTGGCTCACCCAGAAATGGCGGATGAAAGCAACTTACAAACTGTCGTATGAACGCAACCGTAGGGACTGCGATTTCCTGACTGACGGTCTGGTTGACTATGCCAACAGCTATCAGGACCGACACACCACCCTGCTTCACGAATTTAACATCAGTCAGACCATCAACCTCAAAGCCCTCCAGCTGATGCCCAACGTATCAGCCCAATGGCAGCGTGAGAATCAGGACTACCAGCGAGGACAACTCGACACGGCTGCCGTACGTCATAGTTTCCAGATAGACCCATCATTGCGTGCCAACTGGAAAATCGCCAAGACCATCGGCCTCAATGTAAACTATAGCTTCAAAACCAGAAAACCCGACTTGCTCAATACGCTGGCCTATCGCGACCTGACCAATCCACTCTATATTATCGAAGGCAACCCCCTTCTAAAAGACACCCACACCCACGAAGGTTCGTTGTCTTATAATATGGTGTTGTCAAAGAGTCAGACCTCGTTCAACTTCACCATGAGCTATCGCTCTTCTGACCGCGAGCATATCAGCGCCCTGAGCTATGACCCCACGACTGCTGTCTATGTCAGTCGTACAGAGAATGTAAAGGGCAGTCAGGCGTGGTCGGTCCGTCTGAACCTTGATCAGGCCTTGGGCAATTTCTTCCGTCTGCAAAACAATCTGGAGATTAGCACAGAGCAGCGCTATGGCTATCTGACCTTGCTGCCCACGCAAACGGAGCGTACCCTCAACCAGCAAAGCTGCTTCCATCCAAAAGAAAAGATTACCCTGTCGTTCGACCGCAACTGGCTGAAGACCTCCGTCTTTGCCGAGATTGATGCTAACCGTCAGCGTTATGATGCCTCACCCGAGCAGAACACCACGCTGTGGAACAACAGATTTGGCATCAAGGGCGAGGTCACCATTGGCAACATTGTCTTCAACACCGACCTCACGGAGAGCACGCGTCGAGGTTACAACGTGCAGTCAATGAACAAGGACCTCCTGTTGTGGAATGGTTCGGTATCTTGGAAGATTCTCAAGAACAAAGCCAAACTGGGCTTGGAGTTCGAAGATATACTCAACAATGAAGATGGCTTCCGAGCAGACCAAACAGCCTACCAGAAGACCACCTCATGGAGCGACTTCCGCCACCACTACGTCGGCGTCAGCTTCACCTATCACCTCGATGCCAAGAAAAAGGAATAAATATTTGGTAGTTTGGACAAAATTTAGTATCTTTGCAACTGATAATATTTAATTAGTTTCCAAAAGAATAATGATTGATACAGATAATATATTATCAGTTCTCGATAACTACACGTTAGAATCTGCTGATGACATCGCGCTAAAGTTGGCAGAGGATTTTCGTCATAGGCGGATAGAGAAGAGTCTGACGAGAGAAGAACTTGCAAAGAAAGCAGAAATCGCTGTTAGCAACCTGGTAAGGTTTGAACAAAAAGGACTGATTTCCCTAAAGAATCTGATTGCGCTGGCTATGGCCTTAGGCTATACTTCGGAAATCAAGAATCTGTTTGCAACTCCCAAATACACCACCATGGAAGAACTGACGCAGATTCGCAAGAACACCAACAAGAAGAAAGCATATAAAAAGCAATGAAGAGTATAGATCGTCTGACAGTAAAATATCACAATCGGGTCGTTGGCATATTATCGCTGACACCCGATGATAAATTCTGTGCTTTCGAATACGACAAAAGCTGGTTGGCTGATGGTTTCAGCATCTCGCCACTCGAGCTACCCCTACGTCAAGGACTATTCATCGCCAAGCCACAGCCTTTCTATGGCAACTTCGGCATTTTCGAGGATAGTCTGCCTGATGGTTATGGGCGCTATCTGCTCCACAAAGCTTTAATGCGTGAGGGCATCAACGACTCTAACCTTTCCTCACTTGACAGGCTAAGCCTAGTAGGAAATGGCGGCATGGGGGCACTCACCTATAACCCAGAAACGCATATTCAATTAAGCAACGGTGCGACAGATTTGGACATGCTGCAACAAAAGGCTCTTGAAGTCCTGAAAGAACAGCAAGACACTGACGCAGGATTACTACTTTATAATAGCGGTAATAGTGGAGGCGCACGTCCCAAAGCCATTTTCCATGATGAAGAAGGACATTGGCTGGTAAAATTCCGCCACACCTACGACCCCAAGGATATAGGCCAGCAGGAATTCCATTATAACGAGGTAGCAAAACATTGTGGCATCAAAGTTCCAGATTTCAAACTGATGAACGGACGCTATTTCGCTTCACGTCGCTTTGATATCAACGAAGACGGACAGCGTATTCATACTGCAACTGCAGGGGCATTACTCTGTTTGTCGCTGGCCAATCCTGTTCTTGACTATAGCAACCTCCTGGCATTAACTGGCTATTTGACCCAAAGCAGCAAGGAAGTTGAGGAGATGTTCCGTCGTATGGTGTTCAACTATCTGACTGAGAATAAAGACGACCACTGCAAGAACTTTAGTTTCTTAGTCATCCAGGAACCTACAGGTCGTTATGTCTGGCATCTTGCTCCAGCCTATGACCTGACGCTCTGCACAGAAGGTTATAACGGTGAACACGCTACGTCAGTTAACGGAACAGGCGATCCCACCTTAGCAGATATGATTGCCGTAGGAACAAAGATTAAGATGAGAGAAGAGCGATGCCGAGAAATCTTCGAAGAAGTAGAAGCTGGCTGTGGTGACCTTTTGCTTCATCGCATAAAGAAATAACATGGGACAGATTTGACTCCACCCTTCTGGCAGAAAATCAAATCTGTCCCAATAATGATTATTCGTATTGTCTTTACCAGTCTTCGTCCTCGTTGCCCACGATACCATTCTTGATGGCTTCCTCCACCTTATCCATGATAGCATTGGAATAGGCGTGGGTCATCACGAGAGCCTTTGAACAGGTACGCTTCTTATTATCTTTCTCCACAAAAGGATAATGCTTGGCAATCTCCCACTGCTCGTCGTAGAGACGGCGGTCGGTATTATCGCCCTTCAGGCGCTTGCCATCACCATAGACATTCTGACGGTCTGTACGGTTGGAACTGTTGTCGAGAATACCACCAATCCAGCCTGCAGCCTCAGCCTTGAGGATGTCATAGTTCTGTACGGTATAAGTGACACGCACACGTCCTTCCTTGATATCAATCTTGATGACGGGCGTGATGCTCACCACATAACGGTTGAGGGTACCTGTATGATCGGCAATACCATCGATAGAAGAGGAGATGATGATGCAGCCTGCATCCTTATCATTGAGCGTGATAGCCTGTTTGTCCTTAAAGGTAGCCGTAGCCCAGTAGTTCAGCGCCACATAAAGCTGTGCCTTCGTCTTACCTGGAGCCTCGATAACCTGCTGATAAGACAGCGACTCGTTCTTATCCAGCGTCAGTTCCTTGGCCAGGTTAGCAGCAGCATCGAGCCACTTATCACCATATTTCTCTTTAGCATATTTCTCCAAATCGGCCGCTTTCATCACTTGTGCCTGAGCACTCATAGCACCGCAAGCAAGGATAGCGGTCAGCATCCAGCAAAAAATCTTCTTCATATTCATCAGGTCTTTTAATTTTCAATTATCCATTATTACATTGCACCTGCTGCATGACACGCAGGAAGTTGCCGCCCCATATCTTCTGGATATCGGCATCGCTATAACGGTGAGCCAGCAGCTGGCGGGTGAAGTTGGTCAGCTCACTACTGTTTGCCAACCCACGGATACCACCATCGCCATCAAAATCGGTACCCAGTCCTACGTGGTCGATACCCATCACCTGGATAGCATGATCCAGATGTTGCATAGCATCCAGGATGGTAGCCTCGCCCTCTTTCTTCAGGAAACCATGATAAAGCGTTATCTGGCACACGCCACCCTTGGCAGCAAGGGCACGCATCTGATCGTCGGTCAGGTTGCGCGGATGGTCGCACAGGGCACGAGCCGAACTATGACTGCATACGATAGGCGTCTTTGACAACTCCAAGGCATCATAGAAACTCTTCTCGTGAGCATGACTCAAATCGACCATAATACCCAGTCGGTTCATCTCACGAATCACCTCCTGACCAAAGGCACTCACGCCACCATGGGTCTCAGAGCCACGGGCGGAGTCGCAGATATCATTATCGCCATTATGACACAGGGTGATATACACGATGCCACGGTCCTTGAAATGCTGGATATTGCGGATGTCGCCATCGAGTGCCAGACCGTTCTCGATACCCATCATGATACTCTTGCGTCCGGCATGCTTATTATCCCACAACTGCTGAGGCGTACGGGCAAGCGACAGATAATCGGCATTCTGTGCCACAATCTGTTCTATCTTATCAAAGATATTATCGGCAAAGGCACGCTTCTCGCCCTTCACGCCCTGCCACTGGTCACTATTCTGAGGCAGGTAAGCCACCATAATTGTGGCATCCTGGCGTCCCTCTGTCATCTTATGCAAGTCAACGAGGATACGTGGGTCGCGAGCGGCGAAGTTCACATTCTGAGGGAAGAACATCGGCGTGTCGCAATGGGTGTCGAGCGTCAAAGTGTGATGATGCACACGCTTCACCTCCTTGAACTTCCGTGCCTCGTCCACCAGCCACTGGAAGACAGGCAGTCCGTCGGCACCCATACACTCCGGATGCCACTGCACACCCAGGATAGGCTTGAACTCGGTACTTTCAATAGCCTCTATCACCCCATCGGCAGCACGGCCGACAACACGGAAACGGGGTCCAGCATCGCTCACCGCCTGATGATGGAAAGAGTTGACATAGAGAGGGAAAAGTGAAGAGTGAAGAGTGAAAGATTTGCTACCGCTGTATATTTTATACAAGGTAGAATCTTTTTCAATGGAGACAGAATGCGTAGGTTCTGAGCGATCGGCATCCTGTGAATGCTTGACGGTGGTCAGCTTGATATCCTGCTCCACCTTGCCACCCAAAGCCACAGCCAAGGTCTGGATGCCACGACAGATGCCAAGGATAGGCAACTGACGGTTGTAGGCCATACGGGCCATGAGCAGTTCGGGCAGGTCGCGCTCACTATTGATGCCTCCCAGGCCCGGCACAGGTTCCTCACCACAATAGAGGGGGTTGATATCGGCTCCGCCACTGAGCATCAGGGCATCAATACGGTCGAGTGTGTCGGCCAGCACCGTCGTATCTGCCACCGGTGGGATAATCATAGGCACACCACCTGCAGCCACTATCTGTTTGTAGTAGCCCTCACCCAGCTTACAGGTCAGTTCGCCATAGTTGCCTGTAATACCAATAACCGGCCGATGCTGCGCGACAGGAAATGCCTGATGAGCTTCGGCCAGTATAGCATTCAGATCAAAATGCCTCATTTACAATTCTATTTCTTCGAAATGAACAGGTATTTCACGTTTGATGCTCTGTTCGAGCGAGATGAGCGTCTCGGTAGCCACCACGCCAGGAATTTCCTGCAGCTGACCATTGATGAGATCCATCAACTGTTCATTGTCGCGCGCATAGAGTTTCACCATCATGGTATAAGGACCTGTGGTGAAATGGCACTCCACAACCTCAGGGACGAGTTCCAGACGCTTTACAACATCCTTGTACATAGAACCACGCTCCAGGGTGATACCTACATAGGTACAGGTGCGATAGCCCAAAGACTTGGGGTTAACGTCAAAGCCGCTGCCCGTGATAACATTATTATCAACAAGGCGCTGCACACGCTGATGAATAGCAGCACGCGACACACCGCAGTCGGCGGCAACATCCTTAAAAGGAATGCGTGCATTCTGTGACAAGATGCTCAGAATTTTCTTGTCTAGGTTATCAATTTTCTCCATTTAAAAAGTGTACTTTTGCAATCTGATAGCAAAAGTACACTTTTTTATTTAATCATGCAACTTTTTTCGGAAAAATTGATGATTTATTTATCAATACCTACCAATTCTACGTCAAAAATCAAGGTTGAATAGGGAGGAATCTGTCCTGCGGCACGTTCGCCGTAACCCAGTTCCTGAGGGATAAAGAGCTGCCACTTAGAACCAACAGGCATCATGGTGAGCGCCTCTGTCCAGCCCTTGATAACCTGGTCGGGACGGAAGGTAGCGGGTTCGGTGCCATGCTTAGAAGAGGCATCAAACACAGTGCCGTCGATCAGTCGGCCCTCATAGTGCACCTTCACCTTGTCGGTCTTCTGAGGCACGATGCCATCACCCTGCTTCAGCACCTTGTACTGCAAGCCGCTGGGCAGACAAATCACACCCTCCTTCTTGGCATTCTCGGCCAGGAAAGCACGACCTTTCTCTGTCTGGGCAGCAATCTTGGCCTGACGGTTGGCCTCGGTCTTCTGACTAGACACGGTCTGAGCCTTTGCGGTAGTCATCACCGTGGTATCACCCAGCAAAGCATCAGCAAAGCCACGGAAGAAGAGTTGCTCGTTGATGGAATCGGGAGCGCCATCGGCCTCCTGCTTCAAACCAGAGAGCATACGTCCGCTCACCTGCTCGGCAATCGTCACACCAGCCATACGGGCCTTCTGACGGGGATCCTTCAGTGCCTTGACAGCCTCTTCGAAACCAGCCACGAAATCAGTCATGTAAGCGGTGTCAACACCCAGCTGAGACTGCAGATAGCCTACCAGACCCTCGGTAACAGACATACCAACGGTATAGCTCAGCGAGTCGCTGCTTGAGAGCAGCTTCACGGGAGCCTTCACCACCTCGGTCTTGTCGGCCTTCTTATCCTTCTTCTTTTTAGCATCCACGGTGCTAAAAGAAGCACTCACCACGAGGGCGAGTGCTATAGTCAGTATCTTCTTCATATCAGAATTACTTCACTTCAACAAGTTCTACCTTGAAAATCAGGGCAGAGAAAGGAGGAATCTGACCAGACTGGTTGGCACCGTAGCCCAACTCCTGAGGAATGTAGATTTCCCACTCTGAACCAGCAGGCATAGCCTTCAGAGCCTCCTGCCAACCCTTGATAACACGGCCAACCATGAACTCGGCGGGCTGGTCACCATGACGGTTAGAAGCGTCGAACACAGTACCGTCAACCAGACGACCCTCGTAGTTAACCACTACGGTAGAGGTATCAGCAGGCATAGCACCGTTGCCTTCCTTAATCACCTTGTACTGAACACCGCAAGGCAGGGTCTTCACACCTTCCTTCTTGGCATTCTTAGCCAGGAACTGCTCACCGGCAGTCTTGTTGGCACCAAACTGCTTCTCCTGAGCCTTGGCCTTGATAGCCTCGAACAGAACATTGGCAACTGAGTCAGCCTCCTGAACAGTCATCTTGCCGTCGCCCTTTACACCATTGACGAAACCAGCAAGGATATTGCGGAGAGATACGGTCTGAGTAGAATCCTCACCGAAGAGCTGATAGTTCAGGCCCTTCACCATGTTGTTGGAAATCTGCTGACCAATCTCGATACCAGCGAAATAAGCAGCCTTCTTAGGATCATCAGCGGCATTGGCACCGTCGTTAACACCCTGCAGGAACTCTGCGATGTAGGTGGTGTCTACGCCCTTGGCACGTGACAGATAATCCATGAGACCCTGACTCTGAGTCATACCGATAGCATAGCTCAGGGTATCAACATCAGTTTTCAAACTTGCCTTAGGCGAGTTTCCGTTGCATGACATCATGCCAGCAACAGCAATGGCTGCAACAGCCATAGAAAAAATCTTTTTCATTTTTGTTTTAAATTTTTATTGTGTTATTTGTCAATATACCAATTACATCACCTCGATGAGCTCTACATCGAAAATCAAGGTAGCAAAGGGAGGAATCATAGCACCTGCGCCACCCTCGCCATAAGCCAGGCGGTAAGGGATGAAGAAGCGGTACTTACCACCCTCAGACATCAGCTGCAGACCCTCGGTCCAGCCAGCGATAACCTGCTGCAGGCCGAACACGGCGGGCTCACCACGCTGTACACTGCTGTCGAACACGGTACCGTCGATGAGGAAACCCTCGTAGTGACACTTCACAGAATCCTTGGCAGTAGGCTTCTTACCGTTACCCTCCTTCAGCACCTGATACTGCAGGCCGCTGGCAGTCGTGATAACACCTTCCTTCTTGGCATTCTCAGCCAGATATTTCTCGCCCTCTTCCTTAGCAGCCTTGCCCTTCTCGGCACGCTCTGCATTCATAGCGGCTTCCTTCTTTGCAAAATATTCCTGTACAATCTGCTGGGCATCACGATGTGACACCTTCAGCTCAGCACCTGCGAGCACATCCTTGATTGACTGTGCGAAATCATCTACATTCAGATCTGTAGCACCCATCTGTGCCAGCTGCTGTCCGATGCCCAAACCCAGGGCATAACTTACTTTATCCATGCTTTTTCTATTATATAATAATGTGTATTGTCAAAAATTGCGTGCAAAATTAAACATTTTCTACGACACATGTGCCAACTGTGGATAAAAATTAGTTTTATTTAAGGCTATATGCAGAAAAAAGTTCGTACCTTTGCACCCGGATTTAAATTAATATGATGAAAAAACTGTTTATAGAAACTTATGGCTGTCAGATGAATGTGGCCGATTCTGAGGTAGTGGCCTCAGTAATGCAAATGGCTGGCTATGAGACTTGTGAAAGTCTGGAAGAGGCCGATGCTGTATTTTTGAATACTTGTTCGGTGCGCGATAATGCCGAACAGAAGATATACCATCGTTTGGAGGCACTGGGTGCCATCAAGCGCAAGCGTCCGTTGGTTATCGGCGTGCTGGGCTGTATGGCTGAGCGCGTGCAACAGGACCTGCTGGAGAATCATGGGGCCGACCTCGTGGCCGGACCCGATGCCTATATGACTCTGCCCGACCTGGTGGCCCAGGCCGAACTGGGACATAAGGCCATGAATATCGAACTGTCTACTTCAGAGACCTATAAGGACGTTGTGCCTCAGCGCATTGGCCTAGGTCATAAGATTGGCGGTTTCGTGAGCATCATGCGTGGCTGTAACAACTTCTGCCACTACTGCATCGTGCCCTACACCCGTGGTCGTGAGCGCAGCCGCGACGTAGAGAGCATCCTGCGTGAGGTACGCGATCTGCGTGACCGTGGCTTCAAGGAGGTAACGTTGCTGGGACAGAATGTGAACTCATACAAGAGTGAAGTCGTGAAGGAGAGTGGGAATGAAGAAGTCACTTTTGCCCAGCTCCTCAGACTGGTGGCCCACGAGGCACCTCAGATGCGCATCCGCTTCACTACCTCACATCCCAAGGATATGAGCGACGAGACATTGCATGTCATTGCGGAGGAGCCCAATGTATGCAAGCATATCCACCTGCCCGTACAGAGCGGCTCTGACCGTATCCTGAAACTGATGAACCGCAAATATACCCGTGAGTGGTATATGGACCGTGTGGCTGCCATTCGCAGGATTATTCCCGACTGCGGGCTGTCCACCGATATCTTCGTGGGCTACCACGATGAGTCTGAGGAAGATCACCAGCTCAGTCTCAGTCTGATGCGTGAGGTAGGCTACGACTCTGCCTTTATGTTCAAATATTCTGAGCGTCCTGGCACATACGCCTCGAAACACCTGCCCGACAATATCGCAGAAGAAGAGAAGATTCGCAGACTGAACGAGCTCATTGCCCTGCAGACTGAGATTTCTGCCCAGCAGAACAAGAAGGACGAGGGCAAGGAGTTTGACGTGCTGGTAGAAGGTTTCTCCAAGCGCAGTCGTGAGCAGCTCTGCGGTCGCACGGAACAAAATAAAATGGTGGTCTTCAACAAAGGAAACCACCATATTGGAGAAACAGTACGGGTGCGCATCACAGGCAGCACCAGCGCTACTCTTTTCGGCGAGGAAGTATAAATAGATACATTTAAAATTATCCCGCAACAACAGAAAAAAATATCAATGAAAGAATTCCTGAAAGTACTGAGGCGATTTGTGCCTCCTTATAAGAAATACCTCTTCCTGTCGATATTCTTCAATATTTCATCGGCAGTGCTCAACATTTTCTCGTTTGCAGCACTGATACCAATCCTACAGATTCTGTTTCAGACGGGAGACGCAGAGGCAGCCACCGCCGTGATGGCATGGGACTGGGGCAATGTGCAGGAGGTTTTGATGAACAACCTGAACTATTATGTCAACGAGCTGATAGCTGACTATGGTCCTACCACCACTCTATTGCTGATAGGTTTGTTCCTGGCCGTCACAACATTACTGAAAACGGGGTTCTATTTCCTCACATCAGCATGTATCGTGCCCATTCGCACCGGTGTGGTACGTGACATACGCAACCAGTTATACAAGAAGATAACGTCCCTTCCTCTGGGATTTTTCTCTGAAGAGCGCAAGGGCGATATCATCGCACGCATGAGTGGTGACGTATTGGAGGTGGAGTCAAGTATCATGTCATCACTCGACATGCTGTTTAAGAACCCCGTACTGATTATTGCCTATTTCTCTACCATGCTGTTTGTGTCGTGGCAGCTGACACTGTTCACCCTTATCATCGTACCCGTCATGGGATGGATTATGGGACTCGTGGGACGCAAGCTGAAGCAGGCCTCATCCAAAGCACAGGCTCTGTGGAGCGACACAATGAGCCAGGCAGAAGAGACGCTGAGCGGTCTGCGCATCATCAAGGCTTTCTGTGCAGAGGAGAAGATGAACAAGCGTTTCGACAAGATTAACTCTTCCTATCGCGACCATCTGATGCGAGTGAATATCCGTCAGTCATCGGCTCACCCCATGAGTGAGTTCCTGGGTACAGTGATGATTGTCATCGTACTGTGGTTTGGCGGCATACTGGTGCTTAACAACCAGACCATCACCGGTCCTACGTTTATCTACTACATGGTGATTCTCTACTCTATCATCAACCCGCTGAAGGAATTCTCAAAGGCCAGCTACAACATCCCCAAGGGTTTGGCATCGATGGAACGCATTGACAAGATTCTGTTTGCTGAGAACACCATCAAAGAGACAGAGGAGCCCAAGCATATCGCCTCTTTCGAGCACCAGATAGAGTTCCGTCATGTGTCCTTCCGCTACGGTGAGAAATGGGTGCTACACGACATCAACCTGGTTATTCCAAAGGGAAAGACGATAGCGCTGGTAGGACAGAGCGGTAGCGGAAAGTCAACGCTCGTTGACTTGATTCCACGCTACTATGATGTGCAGGAGGGCGAAGTGCTCATCGACGGCATCAACGTGAAAGACTTAGGCATTCACGATCTGCGCCAGTTGATAGGTAATGTCAACCAGGAGGCCATCCTGTTTAACGACACGTTCCGCAACAACATCTCTTTTGGCGTAGATAAAGCCACCGACGAACAGATTGCCGAGGCAGCAAAGATTGCCAACGCCTACGACTTCATCATGCAGTCGGAGCAAGGATTTGAGACCAATATAGGCGACCGTGGCGGACGATTGTCGGGCGGTCAGCGCCAGCGCGTCAGCATTGCCCGCGCCATCTTAAAGAATCCGCCTATCCTGATTCTCGATGAGGCCACGTCGGCTCTTGATACTGAGAGTGAACGACTGGTACAGGATGCCCTGGAGCGCCTGATGAAGACGCGCACCACTGTGGCTATTGCCCATCGCCTGTCAACTATCAAGAATGCAGACGAGATTTGCGTACTACACGACGGACGCATCGTGGAACGCGGTACTCACGATGAACTGCTCAGCATGGATGGCTACTACAAGAAACTGAATGACATGCAGAGTCTCTAGACTTTCTGCTTACGACAAAGAACAGATAATCACAGAACGATGATAAAATTCCTGGACCTGCAGCGCATCACACAGAAATACGGAGACGAGATTCACGAGGCCGTCACACGTGTCGTGGACTCAGGCTACTATCTGCAAGGCGCAGAGAACAAGCGCTTCGAGACAGACTATGCCGCTTATATCGGCAGTCAATATTGCGTGGGTTGCGGCAACGGTCTGGATGCCTTGACATGGATATATCGCGCCTATATAGAAATGGGGGTGATGCAACCTGGCGATGAGGTCATCGTTCCTGCTAACACGTTTATAGCCTCTCTCCTCGCCCTGACAGACAACGGACTGGTCCCTGTCTTGGCTGAGCCTCGTTTTGACACACTGGAGTTGGATGACAGCAAGCTGGAAGCTCTCATCACGCCCAAAACCCGTTCCGTCCTGCTGGTTCACCTCTATGGCCGATGTGCATATACGGAAGAGATTGGCAGACTGTGTCAGAAATATAATCTGAAGTTGGTGGAAGATAATGCGCAGGCACAGGGCTGCAGATATACTAACGGCCGACACACAGGTGCTCTTGGGGATGCAGCAGGACACAGTTTCTACCCAGGCAAGAACCTAGGGGCATTAGGCGATGCAGGTGCCGTGACCTGCAACGACAAGGAATTGGCCGACACCATCCGTGCATTGGCTAACTACGGCAGTCAGCGGAAATACGTATTCAGATATACAGGGCGTAACAGTAGGATGGACGAGATACAGGCAGCGGTGCTGGATGTCAAACTGCCTCATCTGGACGAAGATAATAATGCGCGCCGTGCCATCGCTGACATCTATTATAATGGCATCAAGAACACGCATGTGACGCTCCCTGTGCGATTGGAGGACAAGCAGAACGTCTATCACCTTTTCCCCGTATTCTGTGAGTACAGGGATGAGTTACAGGAATATCTGAAAGAACAAGGTGTTGAGACGTTGATTCACTACCCCATCCCGCCTCACAAGCAGGAATGCTACAGTCAATGGAGCAGTCTGTCACTGCCTGTCACGGAGAAGATTCACAGTCAGGAGCTCAGTCTGCCCATCAGTCAGGTGATGACAGCCGACGAGGCTGACGAGGTGGTCAGAGCGATCAATGCATTCAGAAAGAATGTCTGAAGCAAAAAGCTATCAATAATGAACGTATCCAAAATGAAACAGAGGATTCTATATCTTACGAAATTCTATGGTGTGACTATGATCATCTTTATCATAGCAAAACTGTTGTTCTTGTGTTTCAACAGCGACAAGGAGCCATTAGGAGTAAGCGATGTATGGGACGTTATCTTTCATGGTATCTCGCTCGACCTTTCCACGGCGCTCTATCTCCTCAGCATCCCTTTCCTGTTCACACTGGCAAGTCTGTGGATACATATCCCCCGGATATTGTATCGCATCTACAATATCATCATTGCAATCATATTACCATTGGCCTTTATAGCCGACACATGTCTGTACCCCTTCTGGCAGTTCAAACTTGACGCCTCATGCCTCACATACCTGGAGAGTCCGGCAGAGGTGCTTGCCAACGTCAGCGGCTTCTACGTCCTAGCCATCCTCATCATCTGGCCACTATCGGCATTCATCATTCATTTTATATACAAGAAGGTGGCACTCCCTCCTCAAAAGGGTACATGGCAGGAAACAATCCTATATATTGTCTGCATACCGCTATTTGTTATCGGCATTCGTGGTGGTTTGGACGAATCGACAACAAATATAGGACAAGTCTATTTCTCTCAGCGTCAGTTCTTGAACCATGCCGCTGTTAATCCCGTATTCTCATTTTTCGCATCGCTCGAGAAAACGCAAAGCGACGTACCGGAATACCATTTCTTGGCGTCGAGCGAATGTCAGGATATCGTTGACCGTTTCTACACAACAAAGAGTATCCAGAGCGACACCTTGCTACGCACAAAACGCCCGAATGTGGTGATTATCCTCTTAGAGAGTTGTGGTGGTATATTCACCCGTCTGGAGGGTGACCCGAACATCATGCCACGACTGAATCAGCTGATGGACGAGGGCATCAGTTTTGACAGTTGCTATGCCAACTCATGGCGCACCGACCGCGGCACTGTATGTACGTATAGCGGATATCCCTCGTTTCCAACCACATCTGTCATGAAGATGCCGGCTAAAACGCATCGAATGCCAGGAATAGCCAAATCATTGGCACAGGCTGGTTATAAGACATCTTATGTCTATGGTGGTGACATCAATTTTACGAATATGCGCAGCTACCTGATTTCCACTGGCTTTGAGAAACTGACTTGGAAGAAAGACTACGACCTGCAGGAACAGGCTACAGCCGAATGGGGTGTTCGCGACGACATCACCTTCAGAACAGTCAGACAGATGATAGAGAAGCCCGCACAGGAACCGTTCCTGATAGGTTACTCCACACTGTCGAGCCATGAGCCGTGGGATGTGCCCATCAACCACTTCAAGGATGAGACGCTGAACGCTTTCTATTACGTTGACCGGTGTATCGGAGAGATGGTTGACAGTCTGAAGCAAACGCCCGCATGGGACAACCTATTAGTGATTCTTCTTCCCGACCACGGCGTCAACTACAACGATGTGGGTCCGCACGACCGCAGACGCAACCATATTCCCATGCTATGGATAGGCGGTGCCATCAGGGAACCAAGACATATAACCACCATTTGTAACCAGACCGATTTGGCTGCAACACTGTTAGGACAGATGGGCATCCCGCATGATGACTTCCCTTACAGTCGTGACGTCATGAGCAAAAACTATATTAGTCATTTTGCCATACATACTTTTAACAATGGTATCTCGATGATTGACAGCACTGGTCATGCCGTGTATGACCTTAACGTCAACCAGATTGTTGTCAACGAGAGCAGCGATGCCAAACGACTCATACATCATGGCAAAGCCATATTACAGAATGCATCCGAGAATCTTAAAAATATCAACTGACAATGAAAAAATTTATTTCTACATATCTTTCACCCTTAGCAGCAGTAGGAAAGAATATTCTGCTGCTCTATATCGTGTATTTCTTAGCACGTATAGTCTATCTGCTTCTCAACTGGAGTTACTTTGCACCAACACTGAGCATGCACAGCTTTGGTGAGATATTACATGGCGGACTTGTCTTTGACACGTCAGCCATACTGGTCACGAACATACCATTTTTTGTCTTCATGCTCTTTCCCCTTCACTGGAAAGAGAACCATATCTACCAAGAGGTCTGTCGCTGGTACTTCGTCATCATCAACAGTTTTATGACGGCAGCCAACCTTTGTGATGCTGTTTATTTCAAATATACCATGCGACGCACCACAACGACCGTGTTCCAGGAGTTCCATAACGAAGGCAACCTGTTCAGCATCTTCACAACAGAGGTTTTGAACCACTGGTATCTGGTGCTGCTTTTCGCAGGCATCGTGTATGTCCTTTGGCATTTTTACAGTCAGCCGAAACTCTACTGGCGCGAGTTGTCATGGTGGCGCTATGACCTGACATGCCTCTTGTCGTTAGCGGCTATCGCTCCTTTTGTCGTGGCAGGCATCCGTGGTGGATTCAGCAAGGCTGTACGTCCCATCACCATCTCTAATGCCAACCAGTATGTGGACCGTCCTATCGATGCTGCACTGGTGCTCAACACACCGTTCTCCATCTATCGCACCATTGGCACGGCAGCATTCGTGGTGCCCGAGTATTTCAGCAGCGAGGAGGAGATGGCAAAGGTTTATACCCCCATCCATTCTGCAACAACTGCCGGGAAAGGGGCGCTCGCAAAAAAGAAGAATGTCGTTGTGCTGATTGTAGAGAGCATGGGACGCGAATATTTTGGTGCACTGAACCAGTATCTGGAGAACGGACAATACAAAGGCTACACGCCCTATATGGACTCTATCATCGCCAAAAGTATCACCTTCAGTCATAGCTACTGTAACGGTAGGAAATCAATTGACGGCATGCCATCAGTACTGTCAAGTATCCCTATGTTCGTAGAGCCATTCTTCCTGACACCAGCCTCTATGAATGACTATACTGGATTAGCCGGCATCCTGGCTGACGAGGGTTACCAAACGGCTTTCTTCCACGGTGCCCAACGCGGTTCCATGGGTTTCCAGGCATTCTCCCGTGCCACTGGTTTCCAGGATTACTACGGTCGCGAGGATTTTGATGACGATGACCGCTTTGGAGGAGAGAAGGAGTTCGACGGCACATGGGCTATCTGGGACGAGCCCTTCCTGCAGTATTACGCAGCAAAGATGTCTGAGATGAAGGAACCATTCATGACAGCTGTCTTCACAGCTACCAGTCACCACCCGTATGCCGTGCCAGAGAAATATAAAACTACCTATCCAGAAGAGGGTATTGAGATACATAAGTGCATACGCTATACCGATATGGCTTTGGGCCGCTTCTTCCAAACGGCAAGTCGTCAGCCATGGTTCAAGAATACCATCTTCGTACTGACAAGCGACCATACCAATCTCAGTGACCATGCTTTCTACCAGACCGACCTGGGCGGTTTCTGCGTGCCTATCGTCATTTACGAACCCGACGGTGGCAGACAACCGGAGATGCAAAACAAGATTGCACAGCAGATAGATATCATGCCAACCATTCTGGGCATGCTGGGCTATCAGAAGCCTTACCTCGCCTTTGGCAAGGATGTGCTGAATGCAACTGCCGACGACACATGGGCGGTAAACTACATGAACGGTATCTACCAATACGTGAAACACAACCACGTACTACAGTTTGACGGTAAGAAGACACGTGCCGTATATGCGCTTAGCGACTCACTGATGCAGCATAACAAAGTGGGACAATTCCAGCAACAGCAACAGATGGAGCAGGAAATGAAAGCCATCATTCAGCAATATATGGAACGCATGACGCAAGACAGGTTAATGCCCAACCGTCCCTCGCACAACTAAGATGTGCATATCAAGACAGTGCCAGCAGCGGCAAGCGGCAATACGTCTAATAGATATGACGGAACAGGTAGTCGAAATGACCAAAGTCCTGTAAGGTAAAACTCTTAGTGATGTCCTCTATCCAATAAAGCGGTGCATCGTGATACATCGATGCTACCAGAGAGAACGTGCTAGGAGCCCCTATCAGATAGTCACAATGAGACAGCACGCAAAGGTCTTCTCCAGGATTGCCATCAGGAAAGAACAGTTGGCACGCTGGCAACTGCTGCTGATAGTAATCACGATTTAACTGAGGATCATTACCACAGATATAGACAGCTATCTGCTGCCCAGGGAATAAGCTACAGAACTGACGTATCACGGAAACATACTGCTCATCGGAATAGAAGAACCGCCCCCCATACCATCGCTGATAGTCGCCACGACGGATATGCATGCCCAGGCGCACCATGCCTTTTGTACTGGCTATCACCTGTTGGGCATGATTCTCAATATCCTGATGAAAAGCAAATAAGGAGAGTATCTCATCCTTGTATTTCAAAAACAGGTCGTACCAACGGGCATACCATCCCTCGACCACGGCATATCGCTTAGCAACCATTTGCGACTCGCCAGCAGCGATATCAACATCATCTTCATTGAAAGATATAACAGGCAGCAGCCCCGTCTTTGCGCCATACTTGGCGAAGACATAGGTTAGGAAGTTGTGCCACGCTGTGTCACAGATATGAAAATACGGATACTTATAGGCAAAACGCATCGACATGGTTTTACGCCCATGTTCACGTCCCCATGCATATACATGTCCATACTGCAAGATGTTGTTGCACATCCGACCTTTATCTCTTACAAATAACATTTCTGTAGTATTAAAATTCGAATGCAAAGGTAGCATTTTTTTTTAATAATTCCGGCTGTTTTCATTTTTATTTACTATCTTTGCACAAACAATCCATTGTGCAATGAACAAACGAAAGATATACTACCTGCTTCACAGCGGTAAGAATAGTAAACTCGCATATTACATCAAGGTGTATCTGCAAGAGATAACACCGCGCTGTTTGCTACGACCCTTTCTGAATCGAAAATTAAAGGAGGCTGAGAAGCGTCCCGACTTCGATTATATCATGGAACGTGTCAACTACTACAACCGTCTCACCAAAGATATCGCCTATAGTCAGAACGACTGGAAAAGGGAATCCGTTTGTTTGGACAAACAACAGAAGACAGGGCAGAAGGTTTACTATTTTGACGCCATGGAGTATGGACGCTGGTTTCCTGGTCATCTGTTATGGCGTCTGGAGCCAGGTGATCCTGACCAGTATATGACATTGCCATCGATTGTGAAATGTCGCCATCTTGAAGGTGACAGCCGTCTGTCAGTACTACTGAACATGGACAAGGTACGTCATTTTATCTTCGTCAACGACAAGACGCCATGGGAAGAGAAACGTGACGAGGTACTGTTTCGCGGTGACCTTGGTGCCCGTAAGCAAAATCGTACGGACTTTATGCGTCGGTGGTACGGGAAGCACCCAGTAGATGCTGGCATGACAAATTATGAGGGGGAACAGGAGTGGCATCGCGAAAAACTGACTATTGCCGAACAGATGGCGTATAAGTTTGTGATGTCGCTTGAGGGCAATGATGTTGCCTCAAACCTGAAATGGGTCATGTCATCCAACTGTCTCGCCGTCATGCCACGCCCAACTATGGAGACCTGGTTTATGGAAGGAAAGCTGGTGCCCAACTATCACTATGTGGAAGTGAAGCCAGACTTCAGTGACCTCGAAGAAAAGGTGAACTATTACCTGGCTCACCCCGACGAGGCCAAGGCTATTATCCTGCATGCCCATGAATGGGTTAATCAATTCAAGGACAAACACCGCGAGGACCTCATCTCGCTACTTGTCCTGAAGAAATATTTCGACATTACTAATTCATAATATCCTTTGATTATCATGACTGTACTTGTAATTCATGCAAAGCACCTTACCGATAGATTACAACATATCAACCAGCAACTAAAAGACTGGCCTGGTGACGTTGACTATATCCTCGACCTAGATAAAGATGAACTCACACCAGAGATTCTGGCTCAGTATATCAAGCCAGGAAGTGAGATCGACTGCATCAAGGGAAGTACCAGTTGTGCCATCAAACATATCCTGGCCTGCCAATACATCATTGACCACCAGTTGGAAGGAGCGCTCATCCTTGAAGATGACATTGTACTGCATCCCCACTTCAAAGAGAATTTCCAGAAAACAATGGCAGAATATCAGCGTAACTATTCCGGCAGACCAGTTATCATCTCTTACGAAGACTCGTCGCTACAGTTTATTCCCCGCTCTCAACGGGTCAAAGGACAGTGGCTCTACAAAGCGCCTCAGGGGCGTGTAAGATTCACCGGTGCTTTGTATATCAATCAGAAAGCAGCACAGGTATTCACAGACAACGTGAAGGCAAACAAGTGTGACATAACCATAGATCACTATCATATGAAGCTCTATCGTGCCGGGTTACTCGACTACCTTTGGTGTGAACCCTGTCTTGCCACACAGGGGAGTTTCTACGGACTCTTTCTGTCATCAATAGGCGGACAAGTTAGGAGGTTCGAAGGCCTCCGCTGGCGTTTTAAGTATTACTACCGCCGACTCCTTTATTGGTTCAGATAGCAGCCGAGGCAGGGGTTTGCCGTTCACGCACCTTGCCGTCAACAACCTCAAAACGACTATCAAACTCTTCGCGTGTTCGCTTCCAACGGTTGTGACTCCACAACCATATCTCTGGCTGACGACGAATATTCTCTTCGAGCATCTTGAAGTAGATATCGGTTAATTCAAACTCCTCAAGCAGGTGTGTGTCGCGTGTTATCAGTTTGAACTCGCCCTCATAGTAGCCACGCTTTACTTTCTTCATCTCCAGATAGAAAGCAGCTTGCTTATTCTTGCGGGCTATTCGCTCTGCACCGGTCATCACAGGCGTATCGTGATTCATAAACTGGCACCAATGATGGATATTGTTCCAGTGAGGCACCTGATCTCCCAGATAACCAATCACCGTGGGCAGGTTTTTCCTTTTATATTCTATCGTTACTCGCAGAATGTCGGTTAAAGCTATACACTGGGCTCCCCAGCGCTGACGCTGATTCAGCAGCAAGTGGTCGAACTCCGGGTTCTCCAACGCATGATACAACTGTCCAAAGTGCACCCTTTCACTCATCCACAGGGGCAATGAGGTGACCCACTCCCAATTAAAATTATGTCCGAGATATACGGCACACGACTGACCTTCAGCAACACACCGCTCAATATCCTCAGTACCCTTAAAGACCATGTGCCGACGTATCTGTTGCTCGCTCATTGTCATGGCTTTTACCGTTTCCACGAAATAGTCGCATAACTGATGATAAAATCTGCGTTCTATGGCACTGATCTCCTCTGCGCTCTTCTCCGGAAACGAATCAACTAAATGTCTATGCACCAAACGACGACGGTACCCTATCACGTAAAATAGCACTAGATAGATACAGTCGCTCAACAAATAGTGTACCCGCAGCGGCAGCAGCGAGCATAAATACCATATAACAAATAATAAATAGAACTTCATTTTCACGTTGGCAAAATTAAAAAAAAAAGCCGAAACAGCCAAGCGAAATAAATAAAATGTGTATCTTTGCATCAAAAATGAATTAATACAAGAAACAGAATGGCAGATTACGACATACGACCTTTGCAAATACGCATTTTAGACATCCTTCTGGCTATCGACAAGGTGTGTAGCGAGCACCACCTGCGCTACTACATTTGGGCAGGTACCATGTTGGGCGCCATGCGTCACAAGGGCTTCATCCCTTGGGACGACGACCTTGACATAGCCATGCCACGTCCCGATTATGACCAGCTGATAGCCCATGCATCGGAATGGTTGCCTGAACAATTCGAAACTATCTGTTTCGAACGCGACAAAGACTATCCTCTGCCTTTTGCCAAGATTCAAGATGCAACCACTACGCTCATCGAGCGCCGACATATGCGCTACTTAGGAGGTGTCTATCTCGACGTCTTTCCGCTTGACGGTATCACTGCCAACCCGTTGATACAGCGTCTTCACTTTATGCGCTACTTCTACTGGAAGAAGGTACAGTATTTCCTATACCGCGACCCTTATCGTCATGGGCACGGCCCATCCAGCTGGATTCCATTGTTATGTCGCCGCCTTTACACCCTCGAAGGCGTACAACAGAAGATGAAACGCCTGCAGACCCGCTACGATTATGATACCTCCACACTTGTGGTGGACCACGATGACGGCCGTCGCGGCTGTATGCCACGTTCTGTTCTAGGCACCCCCACCCCAATAGCTTTCGAGAGCCATATGGTGTTGGGTGTAGAACATGCAGACACATACCTGCGTAACAAGTATGGCGACTATATGACCATTCCTCCTGGTCCCAAGCAACGCCAGCACAACTTTTATCTCATGGCGCTTGACAAGCCCTACCGTGAGTGTAAACATCTCCTGGAAAATGACTAACAGCAGTCCTCTCAATATCGTCTGTGCCGCCAGCAACAGCTATGCGGCCTATTGTGGCATCATGCTCACGTCTTTGTTCAGTAACAATACGGCTCACGCTATCGAGGTGTATGTGCTTTCGGGAGATATGTCTGAAGAGAACCGAACCAAGTTTAGCCAATTGGCAACACAGTTCAGTCAGCATGTCACCATTATCGATATTGACAAGTCGCAATTCAGCCACCTCCCCATAGGAGAGCGTTTCAGCAACATCTCTTACGAGGCCTATTTCCGACTGCTGCTCCCATCGCTCCTTCCTGACTGCGAGAAAGCACTCTATCTGGATTGCGACATGATTATCACCACTGATGTGGATGAACTATGGAACATCGATCTTCACAACATGGCTATGGCGGCTGTTGCCGACACACCACGCATGCAGCAGAAGAGCCTCGCCCGTTTGGGATTTGCTCCTACCGACACCTATTTCAACAGTGGTATGGGACTATACAACCTGAAGTTTCTGCGTGACTTCCATTTCGAAGATAAGGTACGCACTTTTGTGGACAATCACTACGACCTCATCGTGTATCATGATCAGGACATCCTCAACTGCGTGTGCCATGGAATGATACGCGAAGTGGCAGTTGAATGGAATACGGTGGAAAGTGTCTTAGAGAAGCATCCACAGATACATCCATTTATCATCCATTATGCCTCGCTACGCAAGCCTTGGTACAAGGAGTGCCTACATCCCCTTCAGCAAGAATTCTGGCGCTATGCTGCACTTAGCCCATGGCATGACCTGAAGCCCGTTTTCAAATATCACGGACTGAAGCGTTTCACAAAATACTACTTAAAAAGACTGTTCAATTAGTGCTGTCGGAGTTTCCGCTCTATGACTTTGGCAACAATCATAAACTGATAAACAGCAGCCATCTGTGAGCGTATCAGTCCGCGACGACCGTCACGATAGGCACCATCCAACACATATTTCTTGAAGAATCGCCAAACAGGTCGCCAAAGCAGGGCACCCCAGCCATAGTTCTTGCTCATACGTTTGTCAACCTCATTATCTGTATAGAAATTGACCTTTGTCACCCACTGTGAGGTTGTCTCATCCTCCAAATGCTCTATCAGCACATTATTCAGACTGGCAGGAATACGCTCCACGCGTCCCTGAACAGTGGGAAAAGTATGAACATATGGTGGCCACACGGTACCTTCGCGTATGAAGAATCGCAACTGATAATCTACACTGCGCGAGCTGACCCACTTGCCCATGAACATATTTCTGCGCGGGATATATAGCCCCTGAGGACAATCAGGCGTTTCTATACGGTTGTATAAATACTGACGCAATTGCGGCGTGACGATTTCATCGCTGTCAACAACTAGCACCCAAGGATTCGTTGCGCTCTGGATAGCAAACGTGCGGGCTGGCTCTGCACTCTTGTGGTCAGCCTTTGGGAATGTTACTACACGGGCACCATATCGCTGTGCTATCTCAACCGTATGGTCTGTGGACTCCATATCGCATACCACCATCTCATCGAAACCCTTTACGGCTTCCAAGCATTCTGCCAGATGTTCCTCGGCATTATAGGTATTGATGACTACAGAAATCTTGTTCTCCATTTCGCTGCAAAGATACAAAATAAATACCAATAATACTTGACGCATGCGATTTAATTCGCTTTGCTTGCGTAAAATTAATTTTTTTTGTAACTTTGCCGTCTATAAACAAGACAGAAGAAATGATTATTGGCTTTGATGCAAAAAGAATTGTCAGCAATGGCACGGGATTAGGCAGTTACGGACGTACACTTATCAATGACCTGGCAGAGAACGACGCGTTGTCCCTTCGTCTGTATGCCCCTAATTCTGGGCGTACGAATTTGCGAGAACAGATTATTGAGCGCCCCAACATCACCTTTTGCTACCCTGGCGAAGGACTTACCGGACTACGTGCTGCCATCTGGCGCAGCCGCGGCATCACCAACGATTTAAAACGCGATGGTGTTCAGCTTTACCACGGTCTTTCCGGCGAACTGCCTATCAACATCAGCAAGAGTGGCATCAAAAGCATCGTCACCATCCACGACCTGATTTTTCTGCGTCACCCAGAGTTCTATAATTGGATTGACGTGAAGATATACGCATGGAAATTCCGTCAGACCATCCGTGAGGCCAGTCATATCGTAGCCATCAGCGAATGTACCAAGCGGGACATCATTGAACTTGGTGGCGTTGACGAGCGTCGGATATCATTGGTTTACCAGAGCTGTTCTCCAAAGTTCCAGAGGTCAGCCTCAGCCGACAGAAGCGGTCTTCCTGCCCGTTATATTCTCAGCGTAGGTACGATTGAGCGACGCAAGAACATTCTGCTGGCTGTGAAGGCACTGCCATATTTGCCTGAGGACTTATCCCTTGTTATCATCGGTAGGCAGACGCCCTATGCCGATGAGGTGAAAGCCTATGCGAAAAAACATGGTCTCGAACATCGTGTTATCATGCTCCATGCTGTCAGCAATCCCGAACTCGTGCCCTATTATGCCAATGCCGAGGCTTTTGTATACCCCTCCGTCTACGAAGGTTTTGGCATTCCTATCATAGAAGCCATCAGTTCCGGTCTGCCAGTTGTAGCTTGCACAGGTTCCTGCCTTGAGGAAGCTGGCGGTCCCGATTCCTTCTATGTAGCACCAGATGATGTAGAGGGTATGGCCCACGCCATCATGTCAACACTCCACGGAGCAGAAGGCCGTGAACAGCGCATAGAACGCAGTATGCAATACATTAAGCGCTTTCAAGGGAACAGCGTCGCCAGTCAGATGGCGGATATCTATCGCAATCTTATTTAAATCAACCCATATAAACTAAAAACTTATGAGAAAACTATTTTCACTTATCGTCATGATGGCAACCATGACAACAAGCTATGCACAGAAACAACTGGTGCTGTATTATTCAGAAACAGGAACAACAAAAGCCGTTGCCCAGGAACTGCAGAAACAGTTAGGAGCCGACATCGAAGAGATTGAGGCCGTGGTACCCTACTCTGGCAATTTCCAAGAGACAATACAACGCGGACAACGCGAGATGCAGAGCGGCAAGATGCCAGCTATTAAGCCTTTAAAGAAACAGATTGCCGACTACGACATCATTTTCCTAGGCTACCCCATTTGGTTTGGCACCTATGCCAATCCAATCATCACGCTAGTAAAAGAGCAAGACTTTGCAGGCAAAACGATAGTGCCATTCTGTACTTTCGGCAGTGGCGGTCTGAACACCTCTTCAGATGCGCTCAAGAAAGCATTACCCAAAGCCACTATTGCAAAAGGCTATGGTGTACGCACTGCCCGCGTAAATGCCGCCGCCAAAGAACTGGATCGCTTTCTGAAAGAGAACGGCTACAAGAAAGGCAACGTAGAGAAGTTGCCCGACTATTCCGCACAACAACCGGTTACTGATGCAGAACGACAGATTTTCGACGCCGCCTGCTCCAGCTATCAGTTCCCCTTGGGCACACCACAAACAGTAGGCAAGCGTCAGACACCCGATGGCACCGATTACAAATTTACGGTTGCCAGCCGTGGCATGAACGGTGGCGGTGAGACGACATCCATTATCTACGTCACCGTAGGCAAGGATGCCAAGCCAGAGTTTACGGAAGTAGTACGTTAAGCTGACTGACAATCTGCTGTAACGACCCGTCCTTGACGACAACCCGCTTATGGGCATCCAAGAGATAAAGCGACGGTAACGCTGGCAAATAAAAAACCTTCATCACATCGGGATTCAAGTTCGTATCAATATAAACGACCTTGAGTCCCGATGTTTTCTTTAGTACAGGCTCATTCTGTATCTGAGGCATTTGCTCCTGACAATGCTCACATTGAGGGTCAAAGAACACAAGAAGGATGTATTGGCTTTGGATATCATAAAGACGCACCCTGTTACCTTCTGCATCAACAAAGGAACAGTCTGCCGGTATCATTCCCGGTTGATTCAGGGATAACTGATGAATGAGGAACTGCCGCTGAGGCGATGCAGGAAAAGCACGTAGCAGATGGCAATACACCATGTCGTTGCGAAGCGGAGACTGTGGGTTCTCCAAATAATGACGAGCCAACTCTTCAAAGAAGTTCAGTCTTTGTTCCGAAGATATCACACCCTCTGCAAAGATGCCCGCCGCCTTGGCACAAGTCACGGAATCCGCATACGCCATCAGATTGGCAAAGTCAACAAAACCCTGTTCGCCAATCTGATGGTTGGTTTGCGAAGAGTTTCTAAAGTCATAGTTTTCCCAGAAATGTTCCAACGTATAGGCTAACCGTGCTTTCTCGTCTGTCAGCGATACCGGTATCTCTGGATACGGGAATGCATTCTCCTGTGTCCATCCTTTCACAGAACAGACAAAAAACAGCAGCAATATGGTCCATCTACGCATCACTTTCCTATTTGCACATTTGTATTACCTGTAACCACAGCTGTAGAACCATATCCACCGCCATAGATACTTCCACGAATGTCCACACCCTTCACCTCGTGTGTACGATCAGCAGGCGTCGTATCTTCTTCTTCTTTGTCATTCACCGTCTTTGTGAAAGGTGTGTTGAACACGATATTCTCTCCCACCTTTGTACCAATCTCCACGTAGGTATCACCATCCACCTTGGCACCATAACCGCCACCATAGACATTCTGAATAGCGCCTATTTTACCCTTTACGTGGGGAGGAATAATCACCTGATGGCCATCAATGGTTTTCTCTGCACCTTTATAGCCTGTTGCATCATAGACGCCATAGTCGGGATCGGAAGCGTCTGTAGCCACCTTGTCAGCATACTTACCTTCCGTCACATTGATGTTCACATGCGGGTTGCCCACCATGACAGCCGTCTCACCATATCCACCGCCATAGATACTACCGATACTGGTAAACGACCTGACATTTACCTGAGGATCAGCAGCAAGCACAGTGCCCGGTTCCTGTCCGTCTTTTGCCTCACGAGGCAACCACACGTCATCCACTTTCTTATAACCGTATTTAGAATAGCCGGCCAGATTACCACCACCATAGAGTTCACCGATGATAAGTGGTCGGCAGCCAGTCTCCTCAATATTCACGACGATAGAACCACGGATGGTACCACTCTCATTATTTCCACCAAATATACGGTCGAAGGTACCATTAGTGATATTGAGCACCACATCACCCTGGATGTCGGCAGCCTCAGCACCACCGTAAGCAGCCTTCAGACCTGGGATACAAGCCATCAGCAGCTTAGCCTCGGCATCCATCGGTGCACTCTTACCACCACCGTATGCTTCATCCACGCAGAAGTCACATCCGCTGTTCTCGTCCAGCAGGGTGACAGCGCTCTTTCTCACATTACCCTTGGTGTTAGAACCACCAAAGACACGGTGAATGGTACCGCCGAAGACGTTTACAGAAGCCTGGCCGGTGCCATAGGTGATGGCACTGTTTCCTGCGGTACGCTCCTCTTTTGTGTCATAAGCAGGGTCATCCTTGGCAATCCAATTGTCTTCGTCGTCTTGCTCGTAAATCGTATAGTTCTTGTAACCCACGTTAGCACCAGGGTTAGGTCTGCCGTCGGGAAGATTATCAAGACCGTTACCACCGCCGAAGAGCTCCAGGATTTCGTAGGTGCCATTGACCTCCACATTGGTAGCAGGTGTAGAAGCAGCGTTACCACCACCATAGACCTGACGAATGCTCGTCAGTCCACAGCCATCGATGATGACCTTGGTAGACTTATTGGTGTTCTTGCCGCCTTCAGGCTCATAAGCAGCCAGGCTGCCACCGCCATAGACAGCCTCGACGTCAAACGTCTCAGTACCCTTAGCCGGTTTGGTGCTGATGTTGTCCTTGTCAGGAGATTGTGTGGCATAGACGTGTACGGTGACGGTGCCCTTTGGCGTTCCGTTGATGTTGTTGCAACCGAAGACCTGTCCGACAACACAACCCTTTGCGTCATCAGCGATGGGCGTGCCTGTTGTGCCCGACGATGTCGTTCCGTTCAGGTCAATCAGTACGTCACCCCATACATAGGCAGGTTTACCGGCTTCTCCCAGTCCACCGCCAAAGACCTCTTCACAGACACGTCCGCCAGTCAGACGAACGGTAGTGGTGTGGAGTGCGGATTTCTTTTCTGCGTCAGCCCAGCCGCCCGCATTTTCATTAGCAGTAGCATCCCAGTTGTCGGTCTGCGTATCTGCCAAGGCGCCACCGCCATAGACGTCTTTCAGAATCAGACCACCCGTCATGTTGACGGCTACGCTCTCCTTGACAGTACCGGCCTCGCCGCCACCGAATACAGAACCGGCGATGAGCTGAACATTCTTGTCGGCATTATCGGCAGCAGGCGTCGTCGCATAGTTGATGTTTACCACCGTCTCCCTGACGTTAGCGAGACCTGACGCAGCAGTGCTCACGCCATACTCACCACGGGCAGCACCGAAGACATGGCCATTTCCGTCGCCATCATAACCGATACGGCCACCACTGATATTAATCGTGGTCTTACCTGCGTCAGTAACAGCAGTGTTTCCACCTACTGACCCCATGGCGCCAGCACCATAGACATTGTGTACAACCTGTCCACCAGTGATGTTGATAGTGGCAGTACCCTGTACGATACCTGCCAGCGGGTTGTACTTGTCTTTTATCCCGTCACTGTTGGAGTCGTACTTGTCCGTACCGCAACCACCGCCATAGACGTTGCCACGATAAGCATAAGCAGCGCCTCCATCAATGCTGGTATCGGTAATACCGATTTTGCCTTTGTTGATATCTACAACGGCATTCTGGAAGGTGTGACCGTTCTCGCCACCACCATAGATAGAGCCCCTGATGTCAGGACTCGTTGCAGCATCGGCATCGCCAATGGTGACATGCGTGCTGTAAACCCACGCCATGCGGTCATTGGGGTCAACGGCAGGCTCGCCTTCCGGAGTGGCTACATCACCACGTGACGAACCGAACACCATACCGTTCTCCTTACCGTCGCTACCTAAAGTGCCGCCGGTGATGTTGATGGTACAAGCACCTGTGTTTGCTGTTGCCAAAGCCGTAGGCATACCTGTTGTGCCATCGTAAGTAAAATCACCCACAGAGCCGTAAGCACCACCGCCATAGACGTTATGGATAATCGTTGTTGTTTGATTCTCTGCCTGACTGATATTGATGGTAGTATTACCCTTCACCAGTCCAGCAGTAACATTTTTCTCTTTACCTTTACCACCGCCAAAGACGTTGCCCCATCTTGCACCGCCCTTACCTGGTGTACCAATCGTACCGCTGGTAACGGTAACAGTAGTATTTCCATTTACGACAGATTCCTCACCACCACCATAGACGCTCTCACCGACAGAGGTTGTTCCGTTGATTGTGATAGTGACGTTACCACTGACTGATCCCAAATTGTCAAGAGGAATCTCTGTGTAGAAATAATTATTGGGATCTGTTTCCGTTGCTGCCGTGATTGGTGAACTGGTAGAACCTTTATCGTGTGTCCAATAATAAGTAGTGGATGTACCACCCGACTGAGGCTTAATCATACCAGTATATGTGTTGACCACAGGTGCGTTCTTGTCCTTATTGCTGATAGAAACAGTGCCAGCAGAAGCAGAGTAACCGGCTCCAAAAACAGAACCTGTGACGTTGCAATTGTTCAGCGTGGAAGTGACATTACCAGTCACACCACCCAGGAAACCACCACCATAGAAATTGGTATTGATGGTGCAGTCGGTCAATGTGCTGGTAACATTACCTGTGTTGGTGGTGGCAAACTGGGCAGAATAGTAGTAGCTACGGTTAACAAATTTACCATTCCCGTCACCAGTAGAATAATTGATTACCTCAAGATCATAGTTGGCTGCATAGCCCTGATCCTTATTGCGGTACTTTCCTGGGGTATAATTAGTATTGATGATGCTACTCCAATCGGTAACGGGAACTCCCGTACCATCGGTATTGGCATACTGCACATAGTTGGTGCCGCCATTGCCTGCACCGAAGAATTGGTTAAAGGTAGTGCCTGTTGCGCTGGTCTTGACGGTCTTGCCAGATATCATATCGCCGAACTTTGGACCGCCACAGTATTTGCCCACGATACTGTTGTTGATGACCACATCAATACTGCCTTTCACTATCTTATATGTATCGCCAGTAGCCTGGGCCATGACGCCACCGCCATAGAACTCGCCAATGAGCGCGTGATTGATGCGCCAGGTGACATCACCCCATATACCCTCCTTATAGGCTGCGGCAATAGTGCCAAATCGACCACCATCGATATAGCAGTGAGGGTTGTCTTCGTATGGCACAATGGCCTCATTGTATCCACCAGTGAGGTAGAAACTGGTAAAGTCGCCACCGAGAACATTGACAGCACAGTGGCGCGTTTGGTACTTGGCTGCACTATTGACGTGAGCACCAGGAGTGAATGAAGGCATAACAATATGACCGCCAAGGATGACGTAATTGATATGCTGATTTGTTTCACCATTGCGGCCACGACTGTACTGATCGTAGATACCACCATTAAGGATGATAGGACCATCGTCGCGGGTGCCAAGTTCAAACTCAAACTGTCCGAAGCGGATAAAGGCAGTCTCAGTGACCTCGAAATGTCCTTTGGAACGGTAGCAGCCAAGGGAGTAGAAATCTTTTGAATTGTGTAACTTGCCCGCAATACCCAACTCCACCACGGGGAGGAAATCAAAGCGTATAGGGGCGATAACCTGACGTGCCATTTCCTTACCCAACTGCCATTCGAGACAATAGTCAGGTTCTTCGTCGAAGTCAAGGTCCACACTCATGATGGTGAAACCGCGAGTGTCTTGAGTTTTATGTACAACATCACTTTTGCCAACAGATTCCTGCACATTACCGACCAGCACAAGGGCATAGTCATAGACTGTCTTTTTCGCATCGATATTAGCAGCAGTAAGTGTTTCCTTTATTGATGTGGTCTGAATGGTGGCACCATTAACATTATTATCGCGTGTGCCAGTGGGAGCAAAAGCAGCCCCTGTATTACCTGAGGTAACATTGACTCTGTCATAGTAACCACCATTATTTCTCACATAGATGGCTTTACCCCAATAAGCCTCAATGGTGATCTCCGTAACATCGTCAGGAACATAATAGTAACCGCCCTGCGCAAAGACGCGGCCCGAGACACTGTAGAGGTCCTTGTCAGTACAGTCGCGGTCGGCAAAATTGTAACCATACTGCCAATCAGATACAAATGAACCTTGTGTGCCGCCACTGACATTGGTTATCTTCCAACCAGTCACCACTTGGTCGGTATAATTGCCGGCATACTTTTCCTGCCATGTAGCACCGTCGGGGTTACCGAATACGGTGTTGTAATAGGGCAACTGCACCTTGCGGTAGCCAAAATCGTAGTGCAGGGAGTCCATGTCGGTGATGGGGATAAATAAATGCTGGTCAGGAACAGAGGCGCCCGACTTAATAATGACTGAAAGCGTTCCGAGTTGCTTTCCTTCAAATGGTGCGGCTGTGGTTCGGTCGAACCATGGGGTGCCTGTATTGGTGTTGATAATGGAGGGATATTTGCCGAAGGGCTTCAGTATCGGGTAAGGAGCAAGATTGGGATCAACCACCCACTTATACATAATCGAGGCATCCTTAGGAATGGCCTGCACTTCGGTTGTGGTCAATGTGCTCGGTGCCACGTCGGAACCTACCCACCAGCCGCAGAGTTCACGGTTGCTGTTCAGTAGGCTGCGGTGGAACTCCACCTGTGTGAGATAGCGCTCATCGGCTGGGAACGAGCAGTTGTAAGCTGTGGGCTCACCAGAGGCGGTAGTGAAAGTAGAACCGCTTCTATAGTAGTTATAACTGCTGATACCTGTAGCTGCAGCATTGGTTATCAAAGTGCCGCCATAGACGCCATACTGGTTTGAGCCACCTGTGATATTACCATAGAACATACAGTTCACCACAGCTGTCTTGAGTTTGGTATATTTCTCACCTGAAACTTCTGCGGTTGACGCGAAGGTATTTTGTCCCACAATGCCCGCAGCGTAAGTGGAAGCACTGACGTCGGCATAGCTGTAGCAGTTGATGACACGAGAATCTCCGTCCAACTTACCTACAATACCTCCGGCGCAGGTACCACCACTGACGGTAGGATGAGTACCCTCTGGGAACGTGGCATCATTGGGCAGAATACCGCAGTTATAAATACGGCTATAGCCCTGAGCGATGCCGGCGATAGCACCCACATATTCATCAGAACTGCTGATAGAAACATTCTGGAGGGTGACGTTCTTCACCACGCCGCCATCGACGGTATTGAAGAGGGGATGGGTGAGACCCGTGATGGGCTGCGCGCCACCATCGAACGTACCGCTGAAGGCTTGGGTGATGGGATCTGCACTACTGAAGTCGAGAGGAGCGGTGGCGATAACCTTATAATGTAAAGAGGCTCCTTCTGCTGTATTGACATGATCAATGAAGTCTTTTACGTCAACTTGGTACTTAATGGTATAAGGATTTCCTACAGAACCGTCGCCGTCCATACCTTCTTTCAGGTAGGCTGAGGATACGTCAGAGTTGCTATAATTCGCTGCAACAGCCATCGCATTGACGGTAATGGGTAGCGTGCACGGTACTGTTCCGCCAGAACTGATACTGCTGCTTGAAGTGGTGGGGGCAGAACCGTCGGTAGTATAGTAAATGGTGACACCCGAAGCAGGGAACGAACAACTGACGGTGAAGCCGTCGTTGCCGCTACGTGCGATAACAGGTTCTGCACATTGCAGTATCACAGCATTGCTACCCACGACTGAGGTGATCATACCTTCCTTGACTGCTATGGCTTTGATGGTGACACCGCTGATGTTTTCAGTTAGTGGCACAGTGTATTGGGTACTCGATGTAGTCGGAGTGCTGCCATCAGTGGTGTAATAGATGGTTGCACCAACAGTTGCCGTTGTAATGGACACTGCATTGTTGCCGTTGTTCTGGATGGTTGGTGTGGCCACCTGAGGAATAATCAGCTCTGCCACAACAGAAGGATCCAATCCCCCATGGGTGGCAATAGCTTTCACTGTCGTGGGACTGGTCACTGAGAACGGGCCAGTATATGCAGTACTCGTGGTAGTAGGTTCACTGTTATCGATTGTGTAATGGATGGTGCTCCCTTCGGTTCCACAAGTGATAGAGACCATCGAGGTAATGTTGTTAAAACTGATAATAGGTGTGGCACATCTGATATCTATTTCACCCTCACCTATGTCGGAATTTATCATATTATCCTTAACTGCTATCGCTTTGATGGGTTTACCTCCCAATTCCTCTGATGCACCCTCGTAAAGTGTTGATGAGGTGGTAGGAGTAGTGCCGTCGATAGTATAATAGATGGTTGCACCGGGGGTTGCTGTTGTGATGGAGACATTATGGGTACCTGTTTCCTGCTGGATAGTAGGAGTTGCAACTTTTCCAATCGTTAATGTTGTCACCTCTGAATCAGTATATCCTGCTTTGGTGACAATGGCCTTGACGGTAGTCGGCTCTGTTAAGGTAAATGCCCCATTATACAACGTACCGTTAGTAGATGATGGTGTTGTTTCATCTGTGGTATAATAGATGGATGGCAATAAGGTAGCTGTCGTTATAGATGCTTTTCCTGTGTTTCTGTCGAAGGCAATAACAGGGTGGTCACACACTGTGGTATAAGTTGTAGTTTTAAACTCCCAATGGGCACCATTGTTTTCGCCTCTACTATTAATGATACCCATATTCAGACCATTGGTAATGCTTCCTTGCGCATAACCAATGCTACTACTTGCCCATAAATTATCGATGAGTAGTTTCGGTATGATGGCATAACACTCAACACGACTTTTTCCGTCACCTCTTGCTGCCTGAACCACAACGAACTGGTAACGGTCTTCGTTTTCTGAATCATACGCTTTTACACTGACTGCATTTTGCTGGTCTTTTCCATCGGTGGCAGTGCCGTTATAATACATGTATCCCCCCCCTGTTGCAGGGTTGATAATGTAATAGTACTTATACCATGAATCGGATGAAGCCTCTTTTAAATACCACGCCCGGCTTTCGTTTGCCTGATTGGTGAAGATAACCTTGTCGGCCGTGGTGCCTGTTGCTGCATAATACGTATCCTTTTGGATATTGTGTATTTCGTAATAATGCTTCTCCGAATCATCCGATAGCGTGAAAGGAGGGGTTGGCCAGGTAAAGGATTCGTAGGGTATAAACTTCCACAAGGAGTGGATATCATTGATATACTGATTACTTGTCAATTGGATGGGTTTGGTGTTAACCATGCTGCCACTTCTCTTGTTTAAGGCATAATAAGTCTGGCTTCCTTTCACTATAATGTTATAAAAGTCTGCTCCATTAGATTCATTTAAAACGAGCTTGAATTTGCAACTCTCATCATTGGATTGGTCTTTTACTACCAATGGAACAGCTCTTTTGGTATCATTGTTAGCACTACCATCGGCATGACTTACGTATTTCCCCGTACTATTGTTGACGATATAATAATATTGAGTACCACCATCTTCACCTGCATCCAGGAAATACCACAGCATATAATCACCAAGTATATTATTGGTAGTAATGGTATTATCAGCCTGGGGCGCTATGTAGAAACTCGGGAATGCATTCGTCTGAATCAGATAGAATTTCTTTTCGCTATCTTCGATGGTACCATTCCCATTAGTATCAGTTGTTATCTCAACAGGACTTTGTCCCCACACGCTTACGCTTCCCAATGTGAGCATCAGGAGCAGGGATATAGTGAGCCGTAATCTCGTCATGAGTGAACCGTAATCTCGCCATGAGTGAGTAGTAATCTCGTGACCGACGAGCCGTCGCTCGAGCTCTGCTCGCTTGCTACTGAAAGGACGCAAGAACCTCGTTGTAGGCGAGGCATACTTTAGCCATACTCTAGCCATACTCCAGCCATACCCTAGCCATACTCTAAGCATACTCATGAGTATGGCTATAGTATGGCTATAGGCTTGCTGATTCCTTGTTACTCCCTTCTCATATATTTTGTTCATATCAGATGTATTTTTATTTCAGCGGGTGTTGTTATTTTACAGCCAGCTTCTTTTTATGGCGTCCGTCAGCACTCTGAACGAGATAGACGCCACGATTGGTCATTCTGGTCTCGACGGTCTGACCCGGTTCTACCGTGACGGTATTCAGCGTGACACCCGCAGGTGTGATGATATTAACGTCAACAGTCTGCTTCAGCGTTGACTCTACCACAATCTTGTGCTTCTTGGTGAAGATATTCAGCGTACCGCTGTATTCATCATCCCTCGGGTCTCGATCATCAACACCAAACTTGCTGTTGGTCTGACTGAACACTATCTGCTGAACCCTCTTTGCACGAGAACCGGCTGTGGCTGGTTTCGTGAAGTATGGACGGAAAGCAGCGATAGTCACCTCGCCGGGAGCGGTCTTGTCGAAACTGCTACCATCAGCATCCATCAGGAACACATCCCTACCCTCGGCAATCTCAGGATTATTCAGATAGGTAGATTTGAAGGTAAAGCCACCTTCTGTCACACCTGCCTCGTCGCCACCCTGAGTCTTAACCGTCTCCTCGTCGCTCACGCTGATCTCTGCACCTGTGGCAGATGCAAATGTAATCACCTGCTTCTTCAGTTCCTTAGAACTGCCAGGTGCTGTGTTAGCAGGAATGAACGTTCCACTGAGGTCAAACTCATAGTAGGTAGCGCCCGGGAATCCGATGATATACGGTTTACCCGAAGTGAGACGTGCATATTTCTCATACTCACGCGTATTGCTATAGTAGGTCTGATAGAGATCACTATTGGCATCCTGGCGGTCATAGTCGGCCTTATAGTAGAAATCCCAAAGGAACGTGTTTGTCACCTCCTTGTCAGGATCGGTGCTGACAGAAGTAGGATAGGCAAAGTTGGCTGTATAGACCTTCTGGTCATCAGACAGTGTGCCGCCATCCTTAAGTTCACGCAACCAGTATTCATGTCCCACCTTGGTCTTTGTGGTCTCGTCCTCGGAGTTGCTTCCACTATAGAAGTGTGTTATCTCACCCTTCGTATTAGTAGTAACGATGTCTGCAGTGAACGGCAGACTGACGCCCTCCCATCCCTTGGTCCGGTCAACATATCTGTCCGGCTTGCGCTGATACCACATACGATGGCTGTCGTCAAACTGATAGGCGATAGGTGCATTGAAGTCATACTTATCCAACAGGAAATGGTCGAGTGAGGCGATATAATCCGTGCCCGACTTATATACCCAGTGACCGTGCATACCCTCATAGTTTGAGGTATAGTCCCATTCTGCCACAGTCTTATAATCGGCATCAGTCTCTATATAATCATAGTCATGCAACTTCGCACTAACGACATTGGCTGTCTTCTGAGCCGGTGTAAGTTGTGCGGCATCACTCTCTGCTTCCGTATATACCAGCAGGTTCTTCGTCAGGTTCACATTCTGGAATGCCGTCAGACCACCATCATCGAGCAATGGCGGATAGAACACGCCACCTTCGACATGGTTGTAAGGAGCAGCTGTTGTCCATTCTATCTGATAGCCATTAGATACGTCACCATAGCCAGTGAAGTCGATAGCTGTCATATCCTTATAGGCCACCTTGGCGGCATCGCCATTCATGGTCTCTGCAAAGACGGCATTAGGGTTGAAGTGGGCCATACGCATCTTACTGCTACGGAAGTAGGCTGGTGCACGATAGACACGGTTATTGGCATCGGTGGTGAGCAGACGTTCATCAGACTTATTGATAACCGAAGGCAAATGCTGATGAGAGCGTCCGTCAACATAGCCATAACTCAGCGTCTGTCCAAAGAACAGATAGTCGTCGGGCCATATAGGAGCCCACGCAACGATCGGGTTACCATACTCGTCGATATCTTCACTCTCTCTTCTACGTACATTGTAGCCCTCAGGAATCTGACCAGCGGCATAACGGAAGTCACCATCATAGAACCGTTGTTCCACATAGCCCATCTTTGGTGCCTGCGTAACCCCCTGTTTCAATGGTACACCCTGCGGCGTATAGTAAGCATACGAACTTGGATAGTAAGCCGTACTCGTCACGTTTTTCGTGCCTTCCGTATTGGTAGGCAGCGTACCATCAACATGAGCGGGGAAGTATTCATACGCCTGTCCGGTGCCGAGGTGGATGCCATCGTAATAGCGTTTACACAAGTAGAAGCCATTCAGGTTGTAAGCCACTTCACCATCATAGAAAGCCTTATCCGCCATCTTGCGGGCCTTACCGCCGGCATAGAGAGCCGCATTACTCTCCGGATAGTAGCAGTTCACCACCTGAACACAGTTAGGATTCGTCGGATCACTCGGATTGCCGAATACTGCATTCACCTTCTCCGCATTAGCAGGGAGGGATGTCGCAGACGTCTTTACCCAACAGTTCTCTACGAAGCCATCACCCTCGTCAGCCACACCGGCAGAAGTAAATGAACCCGTCACCCCGAGGTTATACACATTACCGCAGAGTTTGCCAAAGAGCGAATTCGTCAATCCTGTTATCTGGTGTCCGTCACCATGCATATTACCACCGAAACAGGTCTCGCCTGTGACAGGAGCTATGGCTTGACGGGCAGGAGAACCATCAGGCACAGAACCATCAATATCTGTACGCAGGATGAACTCCAGATTCTGAGCCCCACGGATATGACTACCCAGAGGAGCATGACCCTGGAAGGTTCCCGTCTTGATGAGCCCATCCTCATCCAGCTCATCTTCAGATGGTGTGAGCAGACTCAAGTCGAAGAGGTTCTTCAGTTCGTCCAGGCCATTCTTATCCTTCCGCGGGTCATCATCACTTACTGATGCATAGTTGTTAATATAAACCTTAGCCGGACGATCCACATCGGCACGGTCTATATAGAGGTGATTATCCTTATAGCGTTCCATCACCTCACCCAAATCGTGATAGTTGGCCACCTTCACTGGCACACTATTAGAATAGGTCTTACCCAGATAAGTCTTCGAATAGAAGGCGATATAGTGATCGTTGTTCTGATACCAGTAAACCGGCGTTTTGTTATTAGTGAAAGGTACTCCGTTACGATGATGATCGGCATCATTCTTGTCGGCATAGAGTTCCCAACCGTTGATAAGCACCTCGTAGATACCTGCACGTACCTCTGGTCTGTCCAAACCTACAGCACTACCTGGCAGGACGATAGGCGGTTCGTTCAGCGTGCCGATAGAAGGTGCTCCACTCTCCAACTGCAGGTGGATATTCACCACATGGAGTTCGTTGGTCATCTTGATATCACCATTATCACCATTCTCGTAGTAGGTGTATTGATATACCACCGTGACAATCTTTTCCTTGGTCAGATCGCGGATGTCACTCTCACGGTTCACAAAGAGTGTTGTGGTCTCAGTAGGCTCCTGTCCCTGAATGGTAAAGTACTTCTGATGGTCTATCAGGTCGTTCTTATAGTGACTCTCATCAATCCTCTGGCCTACGGTAATCAGGTTCTCCCCTTCATAATGTTCCTCAAAACAGTAGTAGGTCGTTGTATTAGGTGTAAGACCCGTCACCTTATTCACCTTACCGGAATGTGCGTTGTAGACTTCAGCATCGACCACCTGTCCCTTACCATAAGGCGTACCCTGATCGGTGAAGTTGTCAATGGTGACGTAAGCCTCTGTTGCTGTAGAACTGGTCTCCACACGGGTATAGTAACGCTTGTCATTACGAATCTTCTCGAAGTCAGTGCTTGACAATGTTGCACCAGGAGTGCCTGGAGTAAACAAACGCGTTGTACCATCCGTGAACATCAGGGTCTGCGCAGCATTTTCTTTGTACACAGCATTATATTCTACTGGTACTTGTTCGCTATAAGGTGTCTTGTAAGCCTGCTCCGTAGTCTTTGCCTCATACTCGTTATAGAAGCCCATGTAGTTTGGATCGGCAAAGAGGTCTAAGGCATCGTGGTTGAAGTCGAAGTGTTCACGGTCGTCTTCAGATAATGAGCACCACGAGTCCTTAGCGCTATAGTTCATATTAGCCTCATAGGTCAGTCCGCCGTATTTTCCTGTCAGCGTACAGATATAGGCCTCCGTCATGATGGCATCTATCTCTTCTTCGTCTATCACATTATGGTACTTAGTCTTCAGTGCTGCTATCTGCGATGCAGTGAGCAGGTCGCCATTCAACAGATAGTCTTCTTCAGCCAGTTTCAAAGAACCGATACAAACCCAGGCCTTTTCGAAGCACTTCTTCTGTTCTGTGGTCAGTTCTCCATACTCCTTGGCAGGAATAGCGGTACCCGAATTAGCCGTCTTGTTCTGACCATGATAGGTATAGCTTACAGTCTCAAGAGCCACATAGGCCTCCTCCATATTCTCCTTGCCATCATTCGTATTCTCATAGACAGCCTTTGTGATGATATCACCCTCGGAATAGTCACGACGACCATAGACCGCCGTTGTCTGAGGACTGAAGGTAGGACCTTCCACCCAGTTTGACTTACTTTCTGACGAGAGAGCGTCATACTCTTCCTTCGTCTTCCTGGTGGTGCTGACGGTATTACCATTGACGGTATAGGTGCTATTACCAGTAACAGGGCTATACCAGTCGCTCCAAATCTTTGGTGTGTCCATATCGAAGGTCAGCACATAACCAGTATCATGTCCGATATTATTTGATGTGCGGAACACATCGTCCACCACATCTGAATTACTCATAGGATGTCCATGGATATCAACGAAAGGATGTCCCTCAATGTCGGTGATTGTATGATTATCCGCTTTGAAGGAGCTCACATCCGTGGGCAACATCACATACTCTCCAATCTTATATTCCTGTCCGTCAATCTTGCACGACCTGCTGTTGACAACAGTCTCGGGAACGAAGAGTTTCCTATCAGACAGGCTCAGGTTGTTCCAGTCCCACCAAGTGATAACATCGTTCAATTGATACCTGTCGGCATTATTGTTTACCCATGCATTGCCGTCATTTCCCTCTGTACCAATCTTCTTACCTTCCTCAAAGTAGTAAGCATAGAGGTTGGGCTTTACATCAAGTAACTTCAGGCGTCCGTTAGAAGCAGCCGTGATGGTAAGCGGCAGACGCACATCCTTTGAGTAGGCATTGGCACTTCCCGTATAGGCTGATACCACCTGCTTATAGACATAGACTGAACCCTTCACATACCAATAGTGAGCCTTAGAATAGGGATCCTCGCCAATGATAAAGGCATTATTCGTGGGATAACAGTCGTCGATGATACGCTTGTCGCTGGGATGTATAAAGTTACCTGAGGTCTCAATCAACTGAGGCTTGTAGGCATTTTCCTCCACATCACCACTAATGATATAATCGCCCGTACTGCTCCAGTCACCTTCCTGGTCTTTAGAATAGCGATACTGCTTATAGGTACGTGCATCGTCGCGCACCTCCACGCCATTGACTTCTCTGGGCTTATTATATTCTGAGAGAACTACATTCTTCTTGTTGGGATAGAATCTTGGCACACGGTGTTCGTTCTTTGCATAGACGAAGCCACCACCCTCTGTAGAACGTTTCACATTGATTAGGTCAAGTTCCACCACTCCGGTTATCAGACCATAGTCTTTCTCCTTATTTGGATTCTGTTCCGTCAGTTCAGTGGTCAGCTCCAGGAACACACCCGAGGCCAGAGCCACCTGGTTAGGACTCACGCCATAGTTTCTGTCATTACCCGTTGGGCGTGACTTCTTAAAACTGTAATAAGTATATGGCTTATTGGTTGTGAGGTCTGTTACCGGATTACCATTACTATCCACATACTCATCACCAAATGCCACATCACTGGTCAGGTTACCCAGATAATTCACAATACTATAGATACCAAAGTAGTTGCCATGCAAAGCCTCACTACCGGTATCAGGATTACTGCCAGTATAACCAGCCGCCACGGTACGTACCGAACGCTGTTTGTTCAATGACAACTCGCCGACACGGTTAATGGTATAATCGATATCCTCGCCCACCTCTGCCACACGGTCCTTAGCGCCCTGAAGCACCATACGACTACCGAAGACAGCACAGAAGTCTGCTCGCTGGATGGTGTTCAGCAAGCGTCCGGCATAGATAGAACAGAATCCGAACTGTTCCCAGTTAGCGGCATTAAAACCAGATGATTTCTTCAGTTTTTCAAAGTCTTCCTCCTTGACACGCTGTCCATTCTCGTAGAAATCCCCATCTATATAGACACCATACTTAGTAACGCCCTCCACCTCTTTGGTATCCGTACCATCCTTACAAACATATTCCAGTTGGAAGTAAGCATGCTCGCGGTTCGACAGGTTACGATATTCCTCCAAAGTGATACGGCTTGACAGTCCATAGTAGTCAGTACCATAGTTGGTGATGTTCAACTCACGATAGCCATCACTCTTCGACAGGTTACCACCACCATACAAGCCACCGGTATGTTCGGTACCAACGGTGATAAAGTCACGGTGATAGCAGTCATAGAGCGTGGCTGTGGTATTACCAAACACCGTGGTAGCATTCGCATAATGCGTATCACTATTCGATGACACATTTCCACCACCAAACACAGCATTATGAATAAGCACACCACGCTCCTCGGTATCACCAGGAACTGGATTACCATTGGCATCCTTATCACCTGTAAACAAATCAGCCCATGCCGATTTATCTTTCGGAAGTGTGTTCAGGTCGTTGGTCTCGAAATACTCATACTTGTTTTTTGTCTTTCCGTTGATTGTAGCCTGATCAGCCTTTACCTGCAGGTATGGTTCAACCACCACCTTACAGTCTTCTATCAGTTTTTCCTCACCATTATCCCCATAATAATAGTAGTAGTGCTGAGGAGAACCCGTAGTAATACCGGCCTGTTTGTCAGCCTTTGTCTTGGGATTATCGAAGCCTTTACTATAGACATAGCCCAGGTCTCCACCGCCAAACACATTACCATAGTTCTTGCCTTCCTTTACAGCTTCTGCAGTACCTATCTCACCACCATGAATATAGACTTCCGTCTGACCGAATACATAACCATCAGTATAGAGATCATTGGATCCACCAAATCCTAAGACGTTATAGCCCTTACCTCCTCCAAACACATTACGCTTCACATGTCCATTATACATGGTCACATGAGTCTTACCAGGCTTCGTAATCTTGCCGAACGTACGGATATGGTTCACCTCGCCACTCTCAGTCGTCTCACCACGTCCGATAGCAGCAATCTCGGCACCTCCGTGTACACTACCACGAACGATACCACCCCACATCACGACATTGGTCTCGTCTACATTACTCTTATCACTATAGCCACCACCGAAGATGTTTCCATAGTCCTTCAGACGACCGATACTGTCGCTCACCGTCCAGGTCTCATCATTCAGCTTCTCAATGAAATCACCATTGATATAGTCATAACCGATATAGCCATTGTTGAGAGTCACATTGGCCGTTCCATAGATAGCACCGCCACGGCCTCCCTTCTCAGTCTCGCCCTCACCGCCGCCATAAACGTTACGCTGGATGGCAGGTACGCCATTATAATAACCATACTGATAGTCATTCTCCGTATCGGTATCATAGCCATTAGTTGCAGCCTCATCCTTCAGGTATTTCATAGCCTTCTTCAGACTTTCGGTTACCTGGTCCTTACGAATACCGATGATGATATTTGCCTGAGCAGGGATATCACCCTCGGTAGAGGCATTCAGATTAGCATCCACCTCTACCATCAAGGGATTTCCCTGCTTGTCATTTATAGGATTACCTTCATTATCCAACAAAGGTTCCGTAGTTTTGTGCTTACCCACGCTACCTTTGTATCCGCCACCAAACACATTACGGACAACACCTGCAGCGATATAGGCCGTAGTAGAAGCCTCGAAGGGATTATCGTACTCATCCGTCAGATTACCGTAACGGTCAAACACAGAACCAACCGAACCTGCAGCAACAACATCCTTCTCAACCAGTCCACCAAGCAGAGCGATATAGGTAGTGCCATTGACATCACCACTTCTGTTCTTACCAACGGTACCCATACCGCCACCATAGGCATAGCCACCGCCAACCTGATAGCCACCCAAATAAGAGCCGACGACAGAGCCCTTATTGATGATAACGTTGGTATTATATTTCCGACCATCGTGACGTGGTTTGGCCAAAGGATTCTTCAAACCGTCTTCTTCGTAGTCGTTGCCAATAGCCAGTCCTTTATAGGTAGGATCATTAAATTCCTCCACCGACATCCTGCGGGCTGTAGCCACATTACAAACACGACCATTCTGACCACCACCGTAGATAATATAAGCCTGTGCCCCTTTATTGAAGTTCACCTCCGTATATTGTGACCACGTATCCTCACCACAGCCAGCACCAAAGACAGAAGCCATATATCCGGATGTCTTATTAGTCCAAACTGGTGCATTGATATTCACACGTCCATAGAGCGTTCGGCGTGCATTGTTGTTGCCTCCGAAGATATACCCTACAAGCGCATCAGAACTATTCCAGTTCACATTAGCCTCATAGGCATCACAAATGGTGTCATTGCTCAAACCATAGGCACCACCGAAGAGTTTATTCAGACTGATGGTAGACTTCTCAGGTACGTTAACCTCCGTACGACGGGTGAAGCCTTCCTGATAGCTGGCGCCATAGACCGCATTAATCTGACCACGAGGCAAGTCGATAATAGCCGATACCTTATCCAGAGCCGCTTTCTCTGTAGCATTTGGTGTCGCTATAGGAGCTACGTATTCCCTCATGCCCAATCCGCTCCATGCGCCAGCACCAAAGACCTCCATCTGCTTGTAGTTCTCCATATCCTGTGGGATATCAATCAGGATATAGCTGCGGTCCTGCATGATATCACGGTCACTGTCACCAGGACTACCCTGTCCGGCACCATATACTTTTGTTACGGTATTATTCGTATTATTCTTCAGGAGATTCGTCACCGTAGGTCGGAAATTTACGAAGGCATTATCCATACGCGGTTTGGTATAGATTGCCGTAGCCGTCTCCTTAGCATTACCCTGTTCATCAAAGAAATCTCTGAACTCCAAACTCGTGTAGTCGTAAGTACCATAACAACCGGCATAGATACCTGCCAGATGTCCCTGTGTGTATTCGGTATATGCCGATACCTCCTTGGCTGCATCCATACCAGGAAGGGTCAGCCCAGCAACCTCCTGACGAATTCTGCTGGTGAAATCGGCCTTATTAAGAATACGACCACCCAGGTCATTACCACCGTAAATATAGTCACGTACATAGGGGAAACCTTCTGAGAAGGAACCGTCGGCATTCACCTGTCTGCCAACATAAGTCTCCGTATGACCAAGAATATCTGCATTACATGAACCGCCAAAGGTCTGATAGACACGTCCCTTACCAAGGTTAATCACTGTGTTACCACAAATAGGTCCTAAGAAACCGCCACCATAGATATACTCACAATCGGCCAT